>Ga0182745_1000475_pt1 | contig 45229 bp, 39 predicted proteins | sample eDN3rd30CKraftBY_FD_128523 | JGI IMG/M metagenome (GOLD analysis project Ga0182745, IMG submission 128523) | Enriched backyard soil microbial communities from Emeryville, California, USA - eDNA 3rd pass 30_C Kraft BY (version 2) (version 2) | ecosystem: Environmental > Terrestrial > Soil >...
ACCGAGGCGCTGGAAGCTGGCCTGCAGGATATTGGGGCTGATGCCACGGAAGCAGGAGGCGCGTTGCTGGTGCAGGTGGGGGATACCACCTTCTCCCTGCGCCTGGCGCTGTTCGCCAACCCGGCGCCGGAGCAGGAAGCCTCGGCGTTGCTGGAGGGCTACGGGATCCAGGCATTACAGGGCGATGGCGCGTGGTTCACCACGGTGGGCAGCCCGTCCAACCCGGTGAGCTATCGGATCCTGGTGAACTACCCTGATGGCAGTTCGCAGGAAGTGTTGCCGTATCTGCATGACGTGCAGGGCTTTGGCCGCTGGATCGAGGACCTGGAGTGGTCGTTCAAGGCCAGTTCGGTGAACGGGCAACTGCAGGTGTGGGACAGCGAGGGCAGATTGCTTGGCCGCGGCATCCCGGCCTACCAGGTGAGCGAAGCGGAGAAAGTGGACGAACCGAGCCTGAAACTGGGCGAAGACGTGAACGGCGACGGCCTGCGGGATTGGGTGTTCCGTTCAGGAACGCGCAGTCAGGTTATCTATAACCTGGGATTGTAGAAGGAATACAAAAACGCCCTGCTCTGCAGGGCGTTTTTGTTTGTGCCGGAGCAGGTGATCAGAGTGGCGAGGGAATGAGCTCGCCCGGCTGCAGCAGCGTCATCCCCTGCACGAAGCCTTCATTTGCCTGCAGATCGAATGCGCCCACGAAGCCGGGCGCCGGACCGCTCGGCGCCGGCGTGAAGGTGCCGCCGATGGCGCCCGTGATGTTGCTGATATCGCTGCTCTCGGTGGCGGCGATGCCATGGGCGGTCAAGGCGGCGCCGTTGAGGCTACCGTCGAAGCCCACCTGCCAATGCTGATTGGCGCTGTCCGTGACGCTCAATTGTCCCTCCCGCACCGCTGCAGATGCGAAATCGACCGTGAACTGCATGGCGACCTCATCAAGCGCTCCACCAGTCTTGTCGCCGCCGATCCAATGGCCCGCGCCTTCCACTGACGAATAACGATATTCTCCTTCGAGTGCCGCCAGGCTCTCGGCAGGTTTCGCCGATGCCCAGTACACGGAATGCTCCGGCGAAAACAGCGGAATGCCGGGCAGCGGGCTGTCGCTGCTGTCCCAATGTCCCCAGCTGACCTCGAAGCCGGGAGCGGGCAAATCGGGAACGTCGGGCTGGATGATCGCCTGGCCGGGCACGATCAGCCAGGGACCGAAGAAACGCACGAAGAAGCCGGGCTGCACCGAGCCTTGCCCCAGCGTCACCAAATGCCGGTACTGGTTGTTCCAATGTGTGCTGGGATCTGGCGTGGTGGGTTGTACGGGCTCTGCCAGTACCAGGCCCGACACCTGGGCAAGGCCGGGATCGGTACGGTGACCAAACCAGAAGCTGGCGACAAGGCCGGGCAGCTCCGTGTCGCCGTCAACGAAAGCGCCTTTTATGCTGCCGTCGATGTCTGCAAAGGCGACGACGGTGTCGGATTCCGTACCAGCGCCGCGCAGGCTGAGCTGCGTCAGGAAATCCGGATTGTTCTGCGCCTGCTCGAGTAATTCGAAATCGACGAGGCTTTGCTGCACGTCGCCCTTGAACGCGATCTGCCAGGTGGCGGCGGTTGCCGTTTCGATCACCATCTGGCCGTTGCTGATCTGGTCGGCGACGGCGCTGAAATCCACGTCGAAGTTCATGGTCAACAGGGAAAGCGACAGGTCGGCGCCGCCGTCCGCGCTGCTGCTGCCGATGTAGGCGCTCTGGGCATAGCGTCCCTGCAGCGGGGCGATGTTGTCGGCGCGCTCGAAGCTGGCGTGGTAACCGAAATAGGAGCGGGCATCGCCGCTTTGATCGAAGTAATGGTCGCCGCCTTCCTGGATATCGAGGTTGTGGTCCAGCTCGATCAAGGGCTGTTCCCATCTTGCCCAGCTGATGTTGTAAGGTTTGTCGCTGATATCGTCGGCATCGGTATCGATGGCGAGCAGCGCATCGGCGCTGGTGGTCGCCGCGCCGCGCAATACGAGGCGTGTCCACACCGGCGCCGCGTCAAGTGTTGCGGCAGCGTGCTGATCCTCGGCCACGAACAGGAAATCACCCGCGGCCGAACCGGCCTCCTGGTTGGCATAGCCATGCAGGTTGCGGGCATAGCCGGCCTGCGCGAACAGGCTTTCGTGCGTCAGGTCCTGCGCTTCGTCGTAGCTGTAACGATTCTCGCGTTCCAGCAGGAACAGGCCGTCGGCGTTGAAGGTGCAGCCGGCGTCGGCGCACAGGTTGAAGCCGCCAAGTAGCGCTTCGCCTTCGGCGCCGGTGAGGATGCCGTACAGCGTGCCTTTGGCCGGGTGAGAGACGCTATCCACATCTGAATCGCTGGTGTCGAAACGCCAGGCATAGCCGTCTTCCATGGCGCAGTCGCCGGCGCCGAAGCAGACCTGCAGCGTGCCGCGCGCATAGTCGCCGTCCGTTTCCCCGAGTGGGGAGAACGTCTGCGTGAGCGTAGTGCCGTGCAAGGTGGCGGGGTCGATTTCCATGCTGGCGTAAAGCCGTTGCAGGGAACCTTCGGTGCTGGAACCGAGGAAGTGGCCGAAGCTGGTGTAATGCACGCGCGTGTCGGCTGCCGCGGTGGGCAGGGTGGCGGCGGGCGTTACCGAGGCCCAGTAAAGCGCCTGTGTTATCGCGCTTTCGGTGCCGGCGCTCAGGCCGCCACCGACCAGGTTCAGGCCAGCGTAATAGCGTAGTGCTGCGCCGGTGCCCGGGCCGCCCCACAGTCCCCATTGCACATCGTAGATGCGGGTATCCGGATCGGCGAAGCTGGGCAGGCCATCGGTGAACGATGGCATTGGGGCGCCAGCGGGGTTTTTGATCAGATAGTGATAATGGGTGCCGTGCGCATCGTCGAGCAGCGCCAGGATACCGTTCGAGGCATCGCGGGTATAACCACGCAGGATGGTGCTGGTGTAGCCGCGCGCGAAGGTCATGCCGCGCCGCGCGGGAGCGATCAACAGTTGATCGTTGGCGTTGAGCACCAGATTCACCGGCTCGGGCTCGGGTTCTGGTTGTGGCTCAGGTTCAGGCTCGGGTTGCGGTTCTGGTTCGGGCTGCGGCTCAGGTTCCGGTTCCGGCTGTGGTTCTGGTTCAGGCTGCGGTTCGGGCTGGGGTTCAGGCTCCGGCTCGGGCTGCGGTTCCGGTTCGGGTTCAGGTTGTGGCTCGGGCTCCGGTTCGGGCAGCGGCTGGCCGCTGTCGGGGCCGCCCGCGTTCTGCAGTTCGTCGGGCGTGCGCGAGTTCAGCGTGGGATTGATGTCGTCGCTGCCGTCGCCACCGGGCGTGCCGGTATCGGGCGCATCGCCGTTACCGTTGTCCGAACCGCCGCCACCATCTCCCCCATCGTCGCTGCCGGTATCGACGGTGTCGGGGTTGCCACCGCTTTGTTCGCCGTCATCGCTGAAAAAGCCCAGGTCGCTCAGTTCTTCCGGTTCCTGCAGGAGGCCTTGCGGGGCGCCGCCGGGTGGGGTTTCCGTGAAATCGAAGCCGCCGCCTATGCCGGTATCGACCGAGCCGAAATTGTTGCTGATCGTGGTGCCGCCATTGGAGACGCCGGTAAACAGGCCATCTTCGGTAAGGCGCGCGCTGTGCGTGGTGCCGCGAATGCCGATGCTGGCGTAAGGTGTGTCGACGCGGTAGTCATCCTGGTCGGCATCGCCGATGCTGCCGGAAATGGTGCGAAATCCGCCGCGGATCATCGACATGATGGCGGTGTCCGGCGTGGAGGGATCGCCATCGTATTCGTAGTCGTCGAATTTGAACTCGGTGTTCTGGCGGAAGGAGATCAGCGCGTTGTCTGCCAGCTTCACCTGGGCGCTGCCGTCGGGGCCGATCAGCAGCGTATCCTGCACGAAGATTTCCGAGCGGCGCCCGAGCGCACGTATGGCGCCATCGGCGCCGCGCGCCTCCACCTGGCCCTTGGCTTGGATTACATGACCGATCGGTTCTGGCGCCTGCGCCTGGCTCTGCAACGGCAGGCAGGACAGTAGGGTGAGAAGGGGAAGGTGGTGGCGTCCTGTGAACTTTTTCCGCATAAGACTCGTTGCTGATGAAGGGCGGCCGGATTGCGCTGGTACGTGAAAAACCAGGCTCGGGCGAGGATAAACGGATAGTGTGGGGGCGTCAAAGCGCTTCGCAGGCCGACACCGTGGCGCCGTCCGCCACGGGCAGCGTGTTGGTGTCGACGAAATCCAGGGGCAGGAAGCTCAGCGCCCTCCAGGTATCAGCACCAAGCGGAATGGCCTTGAAGGGGGTGCCAAGCGCCGCGCCCTCGGCATCGCGCAGGGTCAGCGCCAGTGGGTCGGCGGTGCCGCCCAGATCGAGCCGGCACAACTGTTTCTTGGTCTTGCCGCGGTAGTGCATGCGCGCCACGATTTCCTGGCCGGTGTAGCAGCCTTTGTCGAAACTGACGTAACCGTGGTGTTCCAGGCGCAATTCTCCCGGCGTGTATTGCTCCACGTCAGCTTCGGTGAAGGGGTAGTGGCCAAGCAGCATGGCGCTCGCGAACCAGTCGTCATCGCTGCCGTGGCGCAGCTGCGCGCGCAGCGCCTCGGCGTGTTGCGGCGACAACCACAGCAGGTTGGCGGCTACGGGCGCGGTGCCGATAGTCAGTATCGGCGGGGTGGGTTCCGGCAGCGGCAGCGCGGCGGGTTCCGCGCCCACGACGAGCAGCGGATCGGCGCCGTGCGCGCCTTCGGTGAACTGGCATTTGTAGAACGGCAGATACTTGCGCAGCTGCGCCAAGAATACCGCGCCAAGCCCTTTGTGCAGCACGATCACGTAGGCGTCGTCCAGGCGCACCAGGAAGAACGTGGCGTAGATGCGGCCCTTGTTGTTGAGCGCGGCGCCGGGCATCAGCGCGTTCACCGCCAAAGCTTCCACGTTGCAGGTAAGCTGCCCTTGCAGGAAGCGCGTGGCGTCCGGCCCGGTGAGCGTCAGGAAGTCGAGGTTGGCGGTGTCGAGAAAGAAGCAATCGGTCATGGCTGCGGGAAAGGGTACAATCTTTGGTTCCGCAATTATAGGATCGTCAGTCGATGCAGCCCAATAACTTTCACGCCGACCCGGAACTCAAGCGCCTGTACTGGCACAGCCGGCGCGGCATGCTGGAGCTCGATCTGTTGCTGGTGCCCTTCGCACGCGACTGCCTTGCCACGCTCACCGTTGAACAGCGGGAAGCCTATCGCCAGCTGCTGGCGGAAGAGGACCAGGACCTCTACGTCTGGCTGACGCGCCGGGAAGTGCCTGCCGATGCCACGCTCGAGGCGGCGGTGGCGCTGGTACTTGCGCACGGCAGCCGCTTCGACCTCTGAGCGCGCGTGGCTTTCGGTCCGGCGTGCCGCGCGAGGCGGTGGAAAGCCGGGCGGAAGGTTGGGTGAAACGGTGGGTCAAACGCTGGGCGGTAGAAAGTTGGACGGTATCAGTATGGTGTCCAGCGCTTCCGGCGCCAGCGCCGGGTAGTCCAGGCTGTAGTGCAACCCGCGGCTTTCCTTGCGGGCAATCGCCGATTCGATGATCAACTGCGCCACCACCGCGAGATTGCGCAATTCCAGCAGCGGCGTGCCGATGCGGTAGTTGCTGTAGTACTCATGGATTTCGCTTTGCAGCATGTCGATGCGGTGGCGCGCGCGCTGCAGGCGCTTGCTGGTGCGTACGATGCCCACGTAATCCCACATGAAGCGGCGGATCTCGTCCCAGTTGTGGGTGATGATCACGTCCTCGTCGGAATCGGTTACCTGGGTGTCGTCCCAGGGCGGCAGCATGGTGGGCGGCGCCACGTGGGCAAGCCGGGTAAGAATGTGCTCGGCGGCGGAAAACGCGAACACGAAGCATTCGAGCAGGGAATTGCTGGCCATGCGGTTGGCGCCGTGCAGGCCGGTGAAACTGGTTTCGCCGATGGCGTACAACCCTTCCACGTCGGTCTGTCCGTTGCGATCCACCATGACGCCGCCGCAACTGTAGTGCGCCGCCGGCACCACCGGAATGGGCTGGGTGCAGATGTCGATGCCCAGGGAAAGGCAGCGCTGGTGGATGGTGGGGAAGTGTTCCTTGATGAAGGCGGCCGGCTTGTGCGTGATGTCCAGATACACGCAGTCGCAGCCGGTTTTCTTCATTTCCGCGTCGATGGCGCGTGCCACGATGTCGCGGGGTGCCAGTTCCGCCTGCGGATGGTACTGCGGCATGAAGCGGGTGCCGTCGGGCAGGCGCAGCAGGGCGCCTTCGCCGCGCAGCGCTTCACTGATGAGAAAGGTGCGGTCCTGCGTGTGGTAGAGACACGTGGGGTGGAACTGGTTGAATTCCATGTTGGCCACGCGGCAGCCGGCGCGCCAGGCCATGGCGATGCCGTCGCCGCTGGCGCTGTCGGGGTTGGACGTATACAGGTACACCTTGCTGGCGCCGCCGGTGGCGAGCACGGTAAAACGTGCCGCGGTGGTGAACACCTTGCCGGTGTCTTCGTCCAGCACGTAGGCGCCCAGGCAGCCCTGCTGCGGCAGGCCCAGCTTGGCGCCGGTCAACAGATCCACCGCCACGCAGTTGGTGGCGCAATGGATGTTGGGGTGCGCCATGGCCTGGGCGGCCAGGCTTTCGAACACGGCCTTGCCGGTGGCGTCGGCGGCATGGATCACCCGGCGGCGGCTGTGCCCGCCTTCCTTGGTGAGATGGTAATGGCCAAGCACGCTGTCGCTGGCATCGGTGTTGTCGCGGGTGAAGCGCACGCCCTGTTCGATCAGCCATTCGATCGCTTCGCGGGCGCGGCCCACGGTGTATTCCACGATGTCGCGGTGGCACAGCCCGGCGCCTGCGATCAATGTGTCTTCCACGTGCGACTGCAGGTCGTCGTGCGCATCCAGCACCGCCGCGATGCCGCCCTGGGCGTAATAGGTGGAACCCTGCTTGAGCGAGCTTTTGGACAGGATCGTCACGCGCGCATGATCCGCCACGCGCAGCGCGAGGCTCAGCCCCGCGGCCCCGCCGCCGATGATGAGAACGTCGGTCTGGCGAAGATGGCTGTGTGGTAGCGACATGGAACGGCTCGGTTGGGTGAAAGAAGCGGATTCTACTCCCACGGCGCCCCCTTGAAATACCTTGCCGGTGCGCCGCGCTATGTTGCGGACGGTTCTACGCTACAATCCTCAAACTTTTCATCCCGGGCGGTTGTCCATGCGACAGCAACCAAGGCGGCGGCGCGGGGGGCATGCAAGCGGATTCGTCGACTTTGGCAACAGATTCCAGAACAGATACCGATGAACAACTCGTCGAGCGGGTGTTCAAGGGCGAAAAGCAGGCTTTTGACCTGCTGGTGCTGCGTCATCAACATCGCCTGTTGGGGTTGATCGGCCGCATCATCCGCGATCCGCACGAAGCCGAGGACGTGGCGCAGGAAGCCTTCGTCAAGGCGTACCGCGCGCTGGGCAACTTTCGCGGCGACAGCGCGTTCTACACCTGGCTCTACCGCATCGCCATCAACACCGCCAACAACCATCTGGTGGCCAGGGGGCGCCGTCCGCCGGATACCGACATCGACGTGGACGACCCGGAACAGCAGGACGTGCACGGGCTGATGGCGGATCTGGAAACCCCGGAATCCGCCCGCACCCGGGACGAATTGAAGGAAGTGATCGATCGCGCGATCGCGGAGCTGCCGGAGGATCTGCGCACCGCCTTCACGCTGCGTGAATTCAACGGGCTCAGCTACGAGGAGATCACCGAGATCATGGGCTGTCCGGTGGGCACCGTGCGCTCGCGCATCTTCAGGGCGCGGGAGGCCATCGACGCCAAGATACGGCCACTGCTACAGAATTGATCGGATGTCGCAGAATTGATCGAATGCCGCAGGATTGAGCGTGGCGGGATCGCGTGGTGCAGGATTGCGAGACTGGGTGAAAAAAGCCGCATTCAAGGGAATTTTTCGCCGCCGGGATTGTCCATAGGCATAACCGCGGCTCGATCGCCGCCCGAAAGCGCGGCCGGGTCGCGGACCAATACTGGTTGTTTCTGTATTATTTACGGTAAATCAACGCGTTATGACTGATAAGAAAAACGAAATGGATACAGGGAATGCGGTGAATGGTCAGCATTCCGCCTCGCAGGCAGACCTGGAATCCCTCTCGGCACTGATGGACCACGAGGCGGGCGAGCTGGAAATCCGCCGTCTGGTGCGCAAGCTGCCCGAGCATCCAGAGCTGTTGCACACCTGGCAGCGCTACCAATTGGCCAGGGCGGTGTTGCATGCGGATGCGCATGTGCGTCCGACGGTTAATCTGCTTGGCGGCATCCATGCCGAGCTGGAGCAGGATTCCGTTCCCACGCGCGAGCAGCACCGTTTCGGGCGTTTGTTGCGGGTGGCCGGGCAGGGCGCCATTGCCGCGTCCGTGGCCGCTTTCGTGTTGGTGGGCGTGGGCAGCCTGCAGCAGGCGAAGCAGGACGCCGGTATGGGCGAGAGCGCGGCAATCGCCGCTGCGCAGCTCGATGACCAGGTGCCGGAACTGGCCGGGGAATACCATCCTTCCGGCCTCGAGCGCACCGTGCGCCTGGACAGCGCCGCCAGAACGCGGCTGCAGCAGGCCGTGTACCAGTTTTCCTCCTCGCCGATGAGCAGCAGCGATGGCACGTTGATCTTTGAGCTGCCGCAAACCCAGGAACTGTCCGTTCCCCCACAAGCCGCCCCCCCGCAGGCGCCGCTGCCCTGAGCGCAGCGCGCCCGAGGGAGTTGTTTCGAACTTCCTTCTGGCATTGCTAGAATGTCGATCCTTGCATTGGCAAGTCGATAGCCACCCCGGCCTTTTCCATGTTGTCCGAACCCGCCGTAGTCACCACTGCCGGGAAAGGCAGTTTCCTCCTCAAGACGGACCGCGCCGATACCTGTGCGGGTTGCAGCCTGAAGCGCGGCTGTGGCCAGCGTCTGCCTGGCGCGCCGCAATCCTACTATCTCGAACTCGACACCGATTGTGCCGAGATTCCCGTGGCCGAAGGACAAGCCGTGAAGCTCGCCATGAGTGAACGCGGTCTGTTAGTGTTGTGTTCTGTGTTTTATCTGCTGCCGCTGGTGGCGCTGCTGCTGGCCTTGGTCCTGGCCTGGCAGGCGGGCGCACCGGAGTGGCTGCAGATCGCGCTGGCGTTCATGGGGCTGGCGATGGGCATGGCGGGCAGCCGGTGGCTGCTGCGGCATGCACCGTTGCGGCGCTCCCTGGCGCTGCGGGTCGTTCCCGCCGGGGAGAAGGCTTCCCCGGCACCACTTTGCGGAGAATCGCGTTCATGATGAATTTTCGTACCGGCTTGCGCCAAACGGCCACATTGGTGTTGTTGTGTGGACTGTGCAACCTGGCGTTTGCCCAACTGCCGGATTTCACCCGACTGGTGGAAGACAACGCGCCGGCGATCGTCAACGTGAGCACGACGCAGAAGATATCGGCGGAAGAATCCGAGGAGCGCGCCAATCTCGAGGAGCTGCTGCGCTATCTCTACCGCGACCGTGACCGCGCGCCGAACTTTCCCATGCCGCCCGGCCCCGAAGACCGTGCAGCCGCCACCGGTTCGGGTTTCATCATCGATGCCACCGGCTACATCATCACCAACCATCACGTGATCGACGGCGCCGACGAAATCACCATCACACTCAACGACCAGCGCGAATTCAAGGCCGAGGTGATCGGCTCGGACGCACCGTCCGACCTGGCGCTCCTGAAGATCGACGCGCGCGGCCTGCCCAAGGTGGCGCTGGGCGATTCCAGCAAGCTCAAGGTGGGTGAATGGGTGCTGGCGATCGGCTCGCCCTTTGGCCTGCAGTATTCGGTGGCGGCCGGCATCGTCAGCTACATGGGCCGCAGCCTGCCGTCGGAGGAAGGGCAGTACGTGTCGTTCATCCAGACCGACGTGGCGATCAATCCGGGCCATTCCGGCGGCCCGCTGTTCAATCTCAAGGGTGAAGTGGTGGGCATCAATTCGCAGATATTCACCAGCAACGGCGGTTCCATCGGGCTGTCGTTCGCCATTCCGGTGGACGTGGCCAAGAACGTGGTGGACCAACTGCGCGAATCGGGTGTGGTGCGCCGCGGCTGGCTTGGCGTCGGCTACGAGGATGTCAGCCAGAACCTGTCGGAAGCCTTTGGCCTGGAAACGCCGCACGGCGCGTTGATCAACCGGGTGATCGACGACAGCCCGGCGCAGCAGGCAGGCATCCAGCTCGGCGACGTGATCGTGGCGTTCGACAACCATCCCATCCGCAAGGGCGCGGACCTGCCGTATTACGTGGGGCTGCTGCGGCCGGATACGCGCGTGGCGGTGGACGTGGTGCGCGATGGCAAGCCACGGCGCTTGCAGCTCACCATCGGCATCCGCGAGGAAACGCTGGCGCAGGAACAGCAGAGTGAAACGCCGGTGGTGAACCGCCTTGGTTTACGGGTAACGCCGGCCGATGAGGAAACCCGCATCCGCCTCGGCGTGGAACGCGCGGTCGTGGTGGACAGCGTGGAGGGCGCCGCGCAGAGCGCGCGTCTGGCACCGGGCGACATCATCCTGACACTCAACAACGAGCCGATCGGTTCGCAGGGCGAGCTCGATGCGCTGGCGCAGGAACTGCCGGCCAACCGGGCCTTGCCGGTACTGGTGGCGCGTGGGGCGGGGCAAACCTTCTTTACCATTCGCATCAACGAGTGACGCGCCTTTGCGGTAAGCGCAACAAGCTGATTTTTCTTGGGAAAAAAGCGCGGCAATTGGCGTGTCACCGGCTTTCGGTTACCATTGCGCGCTTTTTAGCCCAGGTACCAGGTAGTAGCCCCCCGTGAGCGACCTCAGCCATATCCGCAATTTTTCCATCATTGCCCACATCGACCACGGCAAGTCCACGCTGGCCGATCGTTTCATCCAGATCTGCGGGGGCCTGAGCGCACGCGAAATGTCCGAGCAGGTGCTCGACTCGATGGACATCGAACGCGAGCGCGGCATCACCATCAAGGCGCATTCGGTGACGCTCGATTACAAGGCGAACGACGGCAAGGTCTACCAGCTCAATTTCATCGACACGCCGGGCCACGTGGATTTCAGCTATGAGGTGTCGCGTTCGCTTGCGGCCTGCGAAGGCGCGCTGTTGATCGTCGATGCCGCACAGGGCGTCGAGGCGCAATCGGTGGCCAACTGCTACACCGCCATCGAACAGGGGCTGGAAGTGATTCCGGTGCTCAACAAGATGGATTTGCCACAGGCCGAGCCGGAGCGGGTGCAGAAGGAAATCGAGGAGATCATCGGCATCGACGCCACCGACGCGGTGGCGTGCAGCGCCAAGAGCGGCATGGGCGTGGGCGAGGTACTGGAAGCCCTGATCCACAAGATTTCGCCGCCAACGGGCGAAATCGGCAATGACCTGCAGGCGCTGATCATCGATTCCTGGTTCGACAACTACCTCGGCGTGGTGTCGCTGGTGCGCGTGCGCCACGGCACCCTGCGCAAGGGCGACAAGATCATCGCCAAATCCACCGGTCGCGTGCACGTGGTCGACAACGTGGGCATCTTCACGCCGAAGCGCTTGGTGAGGGATGAACTGAAAGCCGGCGAGGTGGGCTTCATCGAAGCCGGCATCAAGGAGATCAAGGGCGCGCCGGTGGGCGACACCATCACCCACGCCAAGACGCCGGACGTGCCGTCGCTGCCGGGTTTCAAGCGCGTGCAGGCGCAAGTTTATGCGGGCCTGTTTCCGGTGTCCGCCGACGATTACGACAGCTTTCGCGATGCGCTGGAAAAACTCACGCTCAACGACGCCGCGCTGCAATACGAACCGGAAAACTCCGACGCGCTCGGCATCGGCTTCCGCTGCGGTTTTCTCGGCATGCTGCACATGGAAATCGTGCAGGAACGGCTCGAGCGCGAATACAACCTGGACCTGATCACTTCCGCGCCCACCGTGGTGTTCGAAGTGGTGACCAAGCGCGGCGAAGTGCTCAAGGTGGACAGCCCTTCGCGTTTGCCGCCGATGGGCAACATCGAGGAAATGCGCGAACCGATCGTGGAAGCCAGCATCCTGGTGCCGCAGGATTACCTGGGCAACGTGATCGCGCTGTGCGTCGACAAGCGCGGCGTGCAGAAGGACATGCAGTTTATCGGCAACCAGGTGTCGCTGCGCTATGAATTGCCGATGAACGAAGTGGTGCTGGATTTCTTCGATCGCCTCAAGTCGGTCAGCCGCGGTTATGCGTCGCTCGATTATCAGTTCGTGCGCTTTCAGGCCGCCAAGCTGGTGCGGCTGGACGTATTGATCAACGGCGATCCGGTGGACGCGCTGGCGCTGATCGTGCATCGCGACCAGGCCCACACCAAGGGCCGGGTTCTGACGGAGAAAATGCAGGAACTGATTCCCCGGCAGCTTTATGATGTGGCCATCCAGGCGGCAATCGGCGGCCAGATCGTGGCGCGCAGCACGGTCAAGGCCATGCGCAAGAATGTCACGGCCAAATGCTACGGCGGCGACGTAAGCCGCAAGAAGAAGTTGCTGGAAAAGCAGAAAGCGGGCAAAAAGCGCATGAAGCAGGTAGGGACCGTGGAAGTGCCTCAGGAAGCGTTCCTTGCCATTCTCAAGGTAGACAAATAGGCAACACGGGCGCGCAGCATGAATATCGATTTCTCCCTGGTTCTGGTGGTGCTTTCCGCGGTGGGCGCCGCGGTGTGGCTGTACGACCGCGTGGTGCTGCGCCAGCCGCGCCAGGCGGCAACGCAGGAGATCCTGCAGCGCCACTCCCTGGCCTGGGACGGATTCCGGAATTACGTGGATCTGCTCGATGAAGACGGCCAGCTGCGCGCCACTGAAAAGGACAAGGCCGCGCTGCCGGATGCCGCCACCCAGGCAGTGTACCGCAAGGCGCTGGAACGCTACCGCGAACCGGTGGCGGTGGAATACGCCAAGTCGTTCTTCCCCATTCTGTTCGCGGTGCTGCTGCTGCGCTCGTTCGTGTTCGAACCGTTCCAGATTCCCACCGGCTCGATGATTCCCACCATCAACGTCGGCGATTTCATCGTGGTCAACAAATACGCCTACGGCCTGCGTCTGCCGGTGGTGGGCACCAAGATACTGCCGGTGGGCGAACCGAAGCGCGGCGACGTCATGGTGTTCATCCCGCCGCACGAACCCATCTACTACATCAAGCGCGTCATCGGTCTGCCGGGCGACCATATCCAATACCGGGACAAAGTGGTGTACGTCAACGGCGAGGCGCTGGCGCAGCAGGATCTCGGCGTGATCCCCGCGCTCGGCGTCAGGCATCTGAAGGAAACGGTGAACGGCCTCGAACACGATATCTACACCGCCGCCACCCCCGAACGCTTCGAGCGTTTCTACGACTGGATGCCGCCAGAAGGCATCGTGGTGCCGCAGGGCCATTACTTCATGATGGGCGACAACCGCGACAACAGCAGCGACAGCCGCTACTGGGGCCCGGTGCCCGAGAAGAACATCGTCGGCAAGGCGATCGCCGTGTGGATGCACAAGGAGCCCGGTTTCAACCTGCCGTCCTTCTCCGAAAACCGTTTCATTTCCCATCCGCGCTAGCGGGTGGACGAGGGGGCGTATTCCCCCTGGCCTGTTGGTACTTTTGGTGGATGCTCTCTACGACAAACTGGATTACCGTTTTCGCGATCCTGCGCTTTTGCAGCGCGCGCTGCGCCATCGCAGCGCCGGACGCGACAATAACGAACGCATGGAATTCCTGGGCGACGCCGTGCTTGGCATGATCGTGTCCCAGTTGCTGTTCCACACCTACCCAACCGCCAGCGAAGGCGACCTGAGCCGCCTGCGCGCCGTGCTGGTGCAGCAGTCCACCCTGGCGGAGATCGCGCGCGACCTCGAGCTTGGCAGCTACCTGCGTCTCGGCAGCGGCGAACTCAAATCGGGCGGCGCCAACCGCGATTCGATACTCGCCGATGCCTTCGAGGCGCTGGTGAGCGCGCTTTATCTCGATGCCGGCCTGGAACTGTGCGCGGCACGCGTGCACGCCTGGTTCACCCCGCGCCTGAAGCTCGACGTGCTGCAGCAGGGCAACAAGGACGCCAAGACCCGCCTGCAGGAATATCTGCAGGCACGCAAGCTGCCCTTGCCCGTGTATGCGATTGCCGAAATCGTGGGCAAGGAACACGTGCAGCGTTTCCACGTGAACTGTAAGGTGGTGCTGCTGCCCAAACCCGAGCCGGGCAATGGTGGCAGCCGCAAGGAAGCCGAACAACAGGCCGCGCAGGCGGTATTGGTCAAACTGGGAGTCGGCAATGTCTGAACCTTCCGCCGTGACACGTTGCGGGCTGGTGGCGCTGGTGGGCAGGCCGAACGTCGGCAAGTCCACGCTGCTCAATCACCTGATCGGGCAAAAGGTCAGCATCACCTCGCGCAAGCCGCAGACCACGCGGCAGCGGCTGCTCGGCATCAAGACCGTAGGCCGTGACCAGATCGTGTACGTCGATACGCCGGGCTATCACCAGGGCCAGCGCAAGGCCATCAACCAGTACATGGTGCGCACCATCAGCAACGTGCTCAACGACGTGGACGTGGTGCTTTTCGTCATCGATCGTTTGCGCCTGCTCGAGGAAGACCTGACGCTGCTGAGTGATGTGCGGCAGGGCCGGGCGCCGGTGCTGCTGGTGATCAACAAGATCGACGAGCTGCCCGATCGCACCGCGCTGTTGCCGTTCATCGCCGGCCTGCAGGCGGAGGTGGGCGAATTCGCCGACATCGTGCCGGTGTCCGCGCTCAAGGAGCAGTTCACCGACGAGCTGGAAGCCTGCATCGTGCGCCACCTGCCGGAAAACCCCTGGTTCTTTCCGGAGGACCAGCTGACCGACAAGAGCGCACGCTATCTTGCCGCGGAATACGTGCGCGAAAAGATCACCCGCCAGATGGGCGATGAACTGCCCTACGAAGTGGCGGTGGAAATCGAGGAGTACAAGGTGGTGGATGCGGTGCACCGCATCGGCGCGGTGATCTACGTGGAAAAGGAATCGCAGAAGAGGATGCTGATCGGCGAGAACGGCAGCCGCCTCAAGCGCATCGGCACGCAGGCGCGGCAGGACCTGGAGCGCCTGCTGGAGAGCAGGGTGATGCTCAGCCTGTGGGTCAAGGTGAAACGGGGCTGGTCGGACGACGAGCGTGCCCTGAAGAGCCTCGGCTACGATTGACGGCATGAAACAGCCGGCCGACAAACTGCGCGCTTGGTTGTTGCACAGTCGCCCCTTCCGCGAAACCAGTCTGTTGCTCGATTTTTTCAGCGCCGAACGCGGCCGCTTCAGCGCCGTGGCACGCGGCGTGCGCAGCGCCAGGGGCAACCGGCGCGCCTTGTTGCAGCCGTTCATTCCACTCAGCGTCAGCGTCGTCGGCAGAACCGAACTCGTCACGCTCAAGGAGATCGAGGCGGCCGGTCCCGCGTTGCCGCTCGCGGGCGAGGCGCTGTTCTCGGCGCTGTACGTCAATGAACTGCTGGTGCGGCTGCTGAGCGGGCACGAAGCCGAGCCATATTTGTTCCAGTTGTACGAAACCACGCTCGGCGGCCTGTTGGACAGCGAGCGCGAGGTGAGTCTGCGCCTGTTCGAACTGCAACTGCTCGACAGCCTCGGCTATGGCGTCGACCTGAGCGTGGAAGCCGAACACGGCGCCGCGCTCGACCCCGAACTGCGCTATTACCTGCAGCCGCAGGCAGGCCTGGTGCGCTGGCACAGCGGCGACGAGATGGCGGGGAGTCTGGAAGCGCCCTTGTTCATGGGCGGCGATCTATTGGCAATCGCGCTGCGCGATTTTTCCCTGCCGTCCACCCGACGCGTGGCAAAACTGCTGCTGCGGCAGTGGCTGGGACATCATCTGGGCGGAAAACCCCTGAAAAGCCGCGAGCTGTTCGGTGGTCCGCGGCGCTGAAACAACTTCCCCCTCCGCGGGGCGCACTATAAAATCCAATGCTTTGTGATTCAGGAACTTCCATGCGATATCCCACCATAGAGTCGATGGTCGGCAATACGCCGCTGGTGCGCTTGCAGCGGCTGAACACCGGCAATTCCAATACCATCCTGCTCAAGCTCGAAGGCAACAACCCGGCGGGCTCGGTGAAGGACCGGCCGGCGCTGAGCATGATCGAGAAAGCGGAAGCGCGCGGCGAGATCAAACCCGGCGATACGCTGATCGAAGCCACCAGCGGCAACACCGGCATCGCGCTGGCGATGGTGGCGGCCATCAAGGGCTATCGCATGATTCTGATCATGCCCGTCAGTTCCACCCAGGAACGCAAGGACGCCATGACCGCCTACGGCGCCACGCTGATCGAAGTGGATGAGGCGGTAGGCATGGAAGGCGCACGCGATCTCGCCAAGGCGATGGAGCGCGAAGGCAAGGGCAGGGTGCTCGACCAGTTCGGCAATCCCGACAACTATGCCGCGCACTACGAACACACGGGTCCGGAAATCTGGCGCGACACCGACGGGCAGGTGACGCACTTCGTCAGTTCCATGGGCACCACGGGCACCATCATGGGCGTGTCGCGCTATCTCAAGGAGCGTAACCCCGCCATCCAGATCATCGGCCTGCAACCGCAGGAAGGCAGCAAGATTCCCGGTATCCGCCGCTGGTCGCCCGCCTATCTGCCGCGCATCTTCGAACGCGAGCGCGTGGACAGCATCATCGACATTTCCCAGCATGACGCCGAAGCCACCATGCAGGCGCTGGCGCGCGAGGAAGGCATCTGCTGCGGCGTTTCCTCCGGCGGCGCCGTGCATGCCGCGCTGCAACTGGCCAGGACGGTGGAAAACGCCGTGATCGTGGCGATCATCTGCGACCGGGGAGATCGTTACCTCTCCACCGGCGTCTTCAGCCAGCCGGTCTGATTCGCGTCCATGCGCCGACAGCGATCCCGAAGCAAGCTGCCGACCGAGCCGGTCAGTCTGGACATCACCAAGTTGAGCCATGAAGGCCGCGGCCTCGCGCATCATGAAGGCCGCGTGGTATTCGTCGATGGCGCACTGCCCGGCGAAACCGTGCTGGCGCGCCTGACCAGTCGCCGCGGCAGCTATCTGGAAGCCGCCACGGAAACCGTGCTGACAGCCGCACCGGAACGGGTGGAACCGCCTTGCCCGCACTTCAGCCAATGCGGCGGCTGTAGCCTGCAGCACATGGACAGCGCCGCGCAGTTGCACTTCAAGGATGCGGGGCTGCACGAACGCCTCGCCCATGAAACCGGCCAGGGGGATTACCAGCAGCTGCCGGTGCTCAGCGGCGCGGTAACGGGTTACCGGCGCAAGGCGCGCCTGGCGGTGCGCTACGTGCCGAAAAGGCAGCGGGTGCTGGTAGGTTTTCGCGAGCGCCACAGCAATTTCATCACCGACATGCAGAGCTGCCTGGTGCTCGATTCGCGTGTGGCCACGCTGTTGCCGGAATTGTCGGCACTGATCATGACGCTACGGGCGCGGGAAAGCCTGCCGCAGGTCGAGGTGGCGCTTGGCGATCCCGGTACCGGCGAACATGGCGCGCTGGTGTTTCGGCATCTGCAGCCGCTTGCGGCCACGGATGCCGAACGGTTGACGGCATTCGGCGTGGAGCACCAACTGAGCATCTACCTGCAACCCAAAGGGCCCGACAGCGTGCACAAGCTGCAACCGCGCACAGGACTCGAACGCCTTACCTACGCCTTGCCGGCGTGGGGATTGCAGTTGGCATTCCATCCCCTCGATTTCACCCAGGTGAACGCCGGCATCAATCGCCTGATGCTGGAGCAGGCCCTGCATCTGCTCGATCCGCAACCGCACGAGCGTGTGCTGGATCTGTTCTGCGGGCTCGGCAACTTCACACTGGCGCTCGCCACGCGCGCGGCGTCGGTGCTGGGCGTGGAAGGTGTCGACGCCATGGTGCAGCGCGGCCGCGAGAATGCCGCGCGCAACGGCCTGCACAACGCCGATTTCGTGTGCGCCGACCTGAGCCAGCCGCCCGCCACGCACCCCTGGCTGCGCGAAGGCTTCGACAAGGTGCTGCTCGACCCGCCGCGTTCCGGTGCCGAGGAAGTGTTGCCGGCGGTGATCGCCGCGCACCCCGCGCGCATCGTCTACGTCTCCTGCAATCCCGCCACGCTGGCGCGCGATGCCGGCATTCTGCAGGCGCAGGGCTATCGCCTGGCGGCGGCCGGCGCGATGGATATGTTCCCGCATACCAGCCACGTCGAAGCGATGGCGCTGTTCCTGCCCGTGCGGAAGCGGGAGCAGCCATGACGCAGGACAAGGCACAGGACGGCAAACTGCGCGAACTGCTGCGGCTCATGGCCTGCCTGCGCGATCCGCAAGGGGGCTGCCCCTGGGATCTGCAGCAGAACTTCGCCAGCATCGCGCCGCATACGGTAGAGGAAGTATATGAGGTGATCGACGCCATCGAGCGCAACGATCTGGAACATCTGCCCGAAGAGCTCGGCGATCTGTTGTTCCAGGTGGTGTTCTATGCGCGCCTCGGCGAGGAAGCCGGCCTGTTCGATTTCGAGACGATCGCGGGACGCATCGTCGACAAGCTGTTGCAGCGTCATCCGCACGTATTTCCCGACGCCACGCTGGCAAGCTTCGGACGCCGCGGCGCACTTGCCGCCGAGGACGTGGGCAGCCAGTGGGAAGCGATCAAGGCTGCCGAGCGCGAAGCCAGGCAGCAGGATGCCAGCATCCTGGCGGACGTGCCGCTGGCGCTCACCGCATTGCTGCGCGCCGCCAAACTGCAAAAGCGCGCGGCGAGGCAGGGCTTCGATTGGCCGGACGCCGACGGCGTGCTGGATAAACTGCAGGAGGAAACGCAGGAGCTGCAGCAGGCGCGCGCCGCGGAAAACAGCGCGGACGTGGCGGAGGAGTACGGCGATCTGCTCTTCACCGTCGTCAATCTGGGGCGGCATCTGGGCGTGGAGGCCGAAACGGCGCTGCGCGCGGCCAACCGGAAGTTCGAACGGCGGGTGCGGGCGATGGAAACGCTGCTGCAAATGCAGGGTCTTACGCTCGGCGAGCTCGATGCGCAGCAACTGGACGCATGCTGGCGGCAGGTGAAGGGCAGCGAGAAAAGTAGCGGGAAATAAGGGTGCCGCAAGCGCGGCAGATTACTGACAAGAACGCTCTGCAGTAAGGCAAAGAGCACACCGGAGACCACACCATGAGAATCATTTTGCTGGGAGCGCCAGGCGCCGGAAAGGGCACGCAGGCCGAGTTCCTCAAGGAACTGTTCGGGATACCGCAGATTTCGACCGGCGACATGCTGCGTGCCGCGGTCAAGGCCGGCACCGAGTTGGGGCAGCAGGTGAAGTCGGTGATGGAGAGCGGCGGCCTCGTCACCGACGAGATCATCATCTCCCTGATCAAGGATCGCATCACCGCGCCCGACTGCGCCGACGGTTTCCTGTTCGATGGTTTTCCGCGCACCCTGCCACAGGCGCAGGCACTGATCGACAACGACATCGCCATCGACGTGGTGCTGGAGATCGACGTGCCCGACGATGAAATCGTGCGCCGTCTCAGCGGACGTCGCGTGCATCCCGGCTCCGGCCGCATCTACCACATCGACAATAAACCCCCAAAAAACCCGGGAAAAGACGACATTACGGGCGAATCGCTGATTCAGCGCGAGGACGACAAGGAAGCCACCGTGCGCAAACGTCTCGAGGTTTATCACGCGCACACCAAGCCGCTCGTCGCTTTCTACAAGGACTATTCCAATAGCTCGCCGTCGCTGCGTTTTCTCACCGTCAGCGGCGTCGGCAACATCGACGAGATCAAGAACACGCTCAAGCGTATGTTGCAGAACTAGCGCAGCGCGCCGTTTGCATCGCGCGCGACGCCGATACGAATGCACTCGCGTTGTTTGACCCAGATTTGGTTTTGCGTTCAAACTTTTCAGATGATATTGAACACTTTAAAACGAGTGTGATATGGTGCGCGCCGAATGCATTGACATCTTGCATGTTGGTGTCTCACTCGAGCGATGCGCAACGAAGTGGAAACATGAGAAGTACGAATCATCGTTGTGAGAACAGCAAGAGCAACAGTGGCAAGAGCAGCAGCAAGAATCAGGAAGCAAGAGAAGTAACAGTGCAGCACGCAGGATCGCACGCTGATGCGATCAGAAGCGGCAGTGACGCAGGCGAAACGAAAGCGCGACAACCGAACAGTTGGTAGCTACCTCTGGATACATGGTGAAAGCAGCGACGAAAACGCAAGGCCGCCCCGGCCGCAAGGCGATGCCACTGGTCCGCAAGGCCAGAGCCACTCTGGCCGACACGCAGCGCCGGGTGGCCGCGCTGGAAAAACAGGTGCACGCCGCGGCGCAGGAACTGGCCGTTACGGTGGGCAAGACTGTCCGGCAGCAGCGACAGGCGGCACTCAAGAATGCGAGCAGACTGCTCGAGTCCGCAAGGCGCAGCGAGCTGGAGGCGGGCAGGGCCCTGGCCGAGGCCATCTCCAGCGAAGTTGCCGCATCGACCATCCGCGTCCAGGAGCGCGCCGTTGCCGTCTACAAAGATGCATTGAGCAGAAAACGAACTGCCGCCTTGAAGAAGGCGCAGGCGAGATTTGTGGCTGCCTGGTTCCGTAAACGGGAGCAGGCGGATGCAAAGAAGCTGGCCAGGAAAGTCAAGCAAGAGGCTGCAAAAGCGGCCCAGGCCAGGAAAAAGGCGAATGCCAAGGCGAAGGCCGCCGTCCGCAAGGCGACAGCACAAGCCGAGGCTAGAACCAGAAAGGCGTTGACGAAAACCCGACTGCAAACCGCAAGGCTGGCAGAGAAGGTCCGAGCCAAAGCCCGACTGGCCGTCAAAAAAGCAGCAACCAAGGCCCGACTGGCCGCCGGACAGGCAGCAGTTACCGCCAGAAAGGCTTTAAATAAAGCAGCAGTACACGCTAATAAAGCCGGAGGAACCATAGTAACCATGAAGAAAGCAGCCAAAGCAGCAAAACCCGTAGCAAAGAAAACCGCCAAGAAGGCGCCCGCCAAGAAAGCCGCAGCCAAGAAAGCCACGGCCAAAAAGGCAGTAGCCAAAAAAGCGGTAATCAAAAAAGCACCTGCCAAGAAAGTCGCCGCCAAGAAGGCACCGGCTAAAAAGGCAGCAGCCAAAAAAGCACCAGCCAAGAAAAAAGCGGCCGCCAAGAAAAAAGCCGCAGCCAAGGCAGCTGGCGCAGTAGCCAAGAAGGTAGCCAAGAAGGCACCGGCCAAGAAGAAAGCAGTCGCGAAAAAAGCAGTAGCAAAAAAAGCGGTAGCCAAAAAGGCACCCGCTAAAAAAGCTGCCGCCAAGAAAGCGCCTGCCAAGAAAAAAGCAGTAGCCAAGAAGGCTCCCGCCAAGAAAGCGGCAGCCAAGAAAAAAGCACCGGCCCGCAAGAAAGCCGCTGCCAAGAAATAAGCCTGAGCCGAAGTCGCGCTGAGCGCCTGGCGCCAGGCAACGACAGTTCAGTAGCGTGAGGCGTTCTTTACCTCACCACTGATCGGCTTATAATCCCTCGAAGTCCGCTTCGGGGGATTTTTTTTGGGCAGCCATCGTTGGCTGCCACCCCGCGGAAACGCCATCCCGTCTATCGCATGCCCACCATTCTCGCCCTCGATACCTCCACCGATGCCTGTTCCTGCGCCGTCTGGCGCGCGGGAGAACTGCGCGAAAGTTTTGCGGTGATCCCACGCCGGCATGCCGCCGAACTCCTGCCCATGATCGATGCGCTGCTTGCGGAAATGGCGCTTGGTTTTGCCGACCTCGATGCCATTGCCTTCGGCCGCGGGCCGGGTTCCTTCACCGGCCTGCGCATCGCCGCGGGGGTGACGCAGGGGCTTGCCTATGCCGCGAATCTGCCGGTGGTGCCGGTTTCCACCCTGGAAGCGTTGGCGCTGCAAACGGCTGCACACGGCGTGCAGAGACGCGTGCTGAGTGTCATCGATGCGCGCATCGACGAAGTGTACTGGGCGCTGGCGAGTGTCGAGGGCGAACAGGTGGCGTTGCTGGGAGCGGAACATTTGGGGCCGCCCGAAACCATCGTCGCGAGCGGTACGGAAGCACTGGTGGCCGTGGGCAGCGGTTTGGCGCTGCTCGAACGTTTTCCCGCGGCGTTGCGCGCGCGACTGCAAACCCGTCTGCCCGATGAACACCCACGCGCCGGCGCGATCGCGCGCATCGCCGCCCTGCGTTTTGCGCAAGGGTGCACGGTAAGTGCGCTGGACGCGGAACCGCTTTACCTGCGCGACCAGGTGGCAAAAGTACCGGAGAAACCATGAGCTTCGATGTAGTGCGCGCCACGCTGCTGGCGCTGATCCAGGGTCTTACTGAATTTCTGCCGATCTCGAGCTCGGCGCATCTCATCCTGCCGTCCGCGCTGTTGGGCTGGCCCGACCAGGGCCTCGGCTTCGACATTGCCGTGCATCTCGGTACATTGCTGGCGGTGCTGCTGTATTTCCGCTCCGACCTCTGGCGCCTTGCCACCGGCAGCTGGGATGCGCTCGCCACGCGCCGCATGACGCCCGAGAGCAAACAGGTAGGGCTGTTGGCGCTGGCCACGCTGCCGGTGGTGATCGTGGGTTTCCTGCTGCGTTCGGTCGTGGAACAAGGCTTCCGGGAAGTGGAAACGATCGCCGCCACCACGGTGGTGTTCGGCATTCTGCTTGGCGTGGGCGAGCGCGTGGGATCCGGCACGCGGCGCATCGCCGACATCGGGGTAAAGGACGCGCTGGTGATCGGCGTGGCACAGATACTGGCCCTGATTCCCGGCACCTCGCGTTCCGGCATCACCACCACCGCCGCGCTGTTCTGCGGCATGGACCGGGTGGAGGCGTCGCGTTTCTCCTTTCTGTTGTCGATCCCGGTGATCGGCGCCGCGGCCACGCTGCTGCTGGTGGAACTGCTGCAGGCGGAAGCGGTCAATTGGAGTGAACTGGCCTATGGCATGCTGATTTCCGGCGTGTCGGCCTACTGCTGCATCCATCTCTTCCTGAGCTTCATCAACCGCATCGGCTTCATGCCTTTCGTCTACTACCGCATCGCGCTTGGCGCGGTGTTGTGGGCGTGGCTGTTGCTCTGACCCGACACGAGGACATCCCATGCAACCGGCACAGATCGCCGCCATCGAGCAGGCCTGCACGCGCCTGGTGAACCGCTTTGCGGTGTACAACGACCTGGGACGGTTCACTGAGCTGGCGCAGCTCTTCATTGCGGACGGCAGATACGCGCGCCCTTCGGCGCCCGATACCTTCATCGAAGGGCGCGAGGCGATCCTGGCGTCGTTCACGGCGCGGCCAAGCGACAAGCTGACGCGGCACATCATCAGCAACGTGGTGATCGACGTGCAGGACGAACAGCACGCCAGCGGCATCAGCTACATCGTGCTGTACACCGCAGCGCTGGACAACCCGGCCAAGCTGGGCCTGAAGGCAAACCCGGTGCAACTGGTGGGCGAGTTCTACGACGAATTCGTGCTTACCGCGGAAGGCTGGCGCTTCAGCGAACGCCGCGGCACGGTAAGCCTGAGCGTCGGCTGAGGCACTACCGATAGTTCAATTCCACCTTGATGCCGTTGGGATCGTAAAGGAAGAGTTGCACCAGGTTGACGGCGGGCACGTCGTTGCGGTGGTAGGGAATGCCCTTGTGTTCCAGGCGGGCGATCATTTCCCCGGCATCGCTGCCGTTGAAGGCCACGTGATCGAAGGCGCCGGTGCCCGGCGCGCGGGTGGTCACGGGAATGCCATGCTGCTGGGAGTGGCGGGTATAGCTTTCCCATTCGGCGATGTGGATCACGGGCGTATCACCCAGATACAGCCAGTAGCCGGCAAAGCCGAGGTCGGCACGAAACCCCACCTGAAACCCGAGCACGTCCCGATAGAAATCCCGGGTGGCGTCGATGTCGTCGGTCAATACCAGGTAGTGTTCGAGCTTGGTGATGGGCATGGTTGATCCTCATGTGAGCGGCCAGCATAGAACCATGGCTGGGGATGGAGCAACCGGGACGATTGGGATAGTAGGAGGCTCGGAGGCCTGTGGCTCCCGGCCTCGCTTGGGGGCGCGCGCTTGTCCTCGCGGCTCCGCGCCGCGCGCCCCCAATCGAAGCCTGATCGATTGCGGTGGAGGATTCAGTTATTCATCTTCCGATGCGAGTGTCTTCAGTGCCGCTTCCAGCTTGGCGAGGGCGAGGGCAATGTCGTGCTCGGCCACCAGCAGGTCGGGCAGCAGGCGAATGATGCCGCCACGCGTGGGCACCACCAGCAGGCCTTGCTCGGCGCAGGCCAGCGTGCAGCGGCGCGCCAGCGCAGCCTCGTGGAATTCCACGGCGTTCATCAGGCCGATGCCGCGTACCGCGCGGATCAATTGCGGGTAACGGCCCTGCAGCGCTTGCAGGCCGGCAAGCAGTGTCACGCCCTTGCGCGCCGCCTGTTGCGGCGCTTCCTGCGCCAGCAGCGTGGAAATCACGGCATGGGAGACGGCGCAGCAGAATGGATTGCCGCAATAGGTGCCGCCGTGATCGTCCTTGGCGAGTTTGGCATTCACCTTGGCGGTAACAGCGAAGGCGGCAAAGGGCAGGCCGCCACCGATGCCTTTGCCGAACGTCATCAGGTCTGGCTGCAGCGGCGTTGTGGAATGTTCCACCGCGAACAGCTTGCCGGTGCGCCCGAAACCGGTCTGCACTTCATCGACGATCAGCAGCGCGCCATGCTGGCGGCACAGCTGCTGCACCGCGGCCAGGTAGCCGGGCGGTGGGATGCGAATGCCGCCTTCGCCCTGCACCGGCTCGACGATGACCGCCGCGGTGTCGGCGTCGATCGTGTTCGCCAATGCCTCGATATCGGCGTAGGGCACGAAACGCACGCCATCCAGGCGCGGCAGGAAACGCTCGCCGTTGTCGGGACCGCGCGTGACCGAAAGCGTATTGAGCGAACGCCCGTGAAAGCCGCCCAACGTGCTGATCACCTTGTGGCGGCCGGTAACCTTGCGCGCCAGCTTCAGCGCGGCGTCGTTGGCTTCGGCGCCGCTGTTGCAGAAGTAGAGGTGTTGCAGTGTTCCCGGCAACAGTGGTTGCAACAGCCGCAGCAGGGCGGCGCGCTCGGGCGAGTAGGCATAGCCGCCGTTGGGGTTTTGCAGCAGCCGCGCGGATTGCGCGGTGATCGCCGCCACCATGGCCGGATGGGCGTGGCCAAGGCAGGTGACGCCCCAACCGGAAGTGAAGTCCAGGTAGGCCCTGCCCGCTTCGTCCCATACCCATGAACCGTTGCCGTGGGTAAAGGCAAGCGGCAGCCGGTCGCAAAAGGTCAGGCCAAGCGAATCTTCGGTTTCGATGGTGTTCATGCTGCGTTCCTGTTTTTCCAGAGTAAAAAAAACCTCCGGTGTCTGGGACATCCGGAGGTTTGGTGACTGCGTTGATTCAGTTGGGGATCAGCAGGTGCCTCGTGTTCCGGATTCCGTGTTTTTCGCACGCGCGCGACGTGCCGCCGCGGCGCTTGCGGCGGCCATGGCGTTGCGGGCGATGCTGTGGAAGGAACGGTTCATATGTTTCCTGCAAAAAAGGCCGCGCACTCTTCACCAAGTACTACGCGACAAGCGCGCACTCTAGGGGAGAGATGGCGCGCCTGTCAATGCCTCGAAAAAACTCCGCTGCGTAGGTCCGATGAGCGGCTGGCCGCAATCACGGCTCGGCGAGCAGGCTTTCCATTTCATCCATGATGGCGTTCATGCGCCGCACCACGGCCTGGTAAGGGCCGGGCGTGGCCATGTCCACGCCGGCCTGGCGCAGCAGCTCGTAAGGGTAGTCGGAGCCGCCGGCGCGCAGCAGGTTCTTGTAGTTTTCCACGCCGCTGGCGCCATCCTGCACGATCTTTTCGTACAGCGCGGTGCCGGCGGTGAGCGACGTGGCGTACTGGTACACGTACATGTTGTAGTAGAAGTGCGGCACGAACATCCATTCGTTGGCGTAGAGCTCATCGATCTTCACCACGCCCTCGGCATCGCCGTGATAGCGCTTGAGCAATTCGCCGTACATCTGCGAAATGCGTTCGCCGCTGAGCGCTTCGCCGCGTTCCACGGCTTCGTACAACGCCAGTTCGAATTCGGCGAACATGGTCTGGCGGAAGAAGGTGCCGCGCAGGTTTTCCAGCGCATAGCCGAGATAGAACAGTTTTTCCTCCTTGCTTTGCGCGTGCTCGATCATGTACTGCTGCAGGATCAGCTCCAGCGAGGTGGAGGGGATTTCGGCGATGAAGGTGGCGTAGTCGGCGGTTTCGAACGGCTGGTTCTGCCTGGCATAGAGCGTGTGCATGGCATGGCCCCATTCGTGCGCGAAGGTGGACAGCGAATCGAAATCGTCGTTGTGGTTGAGCAGCAGATACGGATGCACGTCATAGGCGCTGCCCTGCATGTAGGCGCCGCTGCGCTTGCCCTGCTGCGGGTAGACGTGCATCCAGCGATCCTCGATGGCGGCGCGCTGCATATCCACCCAGTCCTGTCCGAGGATGCCCATGGCGTCGAGCGTCAGGCGCTTGGTGGTGTCGAGGTCGAAGCGTTTGTCGAGCGAAACCAGCGGCGGATAGATGTCGTAGTAGCGCATCTCGTCGACGCCGAGCATGCGGGCGCGCAGGCGAAAGTAACGGTGCAACGTAGGCAGTGACTTGTTCACTTCACTCACCAGCGTGTGGTACACGGCGGGCGGCAGGTCGTCGTTGAAGAATTCACGTTCCAGTACGCTGTCGTAGTGGCGCGCCTTGGCCAGCGCCACCTGGGTCTGGATGTGGCTGCCAAGCACCGTGCCCATGGTGCTGCGGTATTCCAGCCACTTGCCCCAGAAGGCGTCGAACACTTCCTTGCGCAGTGCGCGGTCGGGATTGGAACGCAGGCGGCCGTAGCCCTGTGAATCGATGCGCACCGTTTCACCGTCGGGCAGCGTGATGCTGGGGAAGGGGATGTCGGAATTGGCGATGATGCTGTAGATGTTGCTTGGCGCATCGTTGCTCTGCGAAAAATACGACAGCGCCTGTTCGGCTTCCGCGCCAAGCGTGTGGTCGGCGCGGCGCAGGGTGTCGTCGAGCTGGTGGTGAAATGGCGCGAGGCTTGGCGTGTCCGTCATGAACTGGCGGATGCGCACCTCGCCTACGGCAATGATCTCGGGGTCGATCCAGGCGGTGGCCTGGTTGAGCCGCGCGAACATGGCTTCCGCCAACTGGTTACGCTCCTGCGCCTCGGTGACGCGCAGGTCTTCGTCGAGGTTGAGGCTGGCATAGACGTACACGCGCAGCGCCTCACGATAAAGGTCGGAAACGCGGCGCAGCGCAGCCGACAGGGCATCGCCGCTTTGGCCGAGCGTGCCCTGATACTGCGTCAGCGTGGCGAATTCGCCAAGCAGCCGTTCGCGCTCAAGGTTCCAGGCCTCGACGCTTGGGAAAAGATCGGTCAGGTCCCAACGCGCCTGCGGGGAATCGCGGTCCTGGGCCGAGGCGGACAGCGGAGCGAAAGCGAGCACGGGGGCGAGCAGCAGGGGGCTCAAGAAGCGCAGCATGGTGTTCATGGAATCTCCTGTGGCGGGATGCGCACCTAGTGTACCCGTATCGGCGCGCCCGGAGGAGAATGCGGAACGTTGGCGGCCGGCGGCGAAAATCGTCCGGCATCCGTGTCGGCATGCCGCCCGCGCTGGGTGGGGCGGCATGCCGCGCACGGCGGAAGATCAGAACTTGTAGGTGACCCCAATGCGGAAGCTGCGCGGGGTGGTGGCGCGGCTGATGGTGCAATTGACCGTGTCGCAATCGATGTCTTCGGAGCTTTGGTCTACCGGATCGAGTCCGGGGACGTAAGCGGGGTAGTAGTAGACGATCTCCTTGCGGTCGGCGTCGAGCAGGTTGATCAGCTCGGCATAGGCGGTGAGCTTGTTCCAGTGCCACGCGCCGCGCAGGCTGACGGTGGTGAGGGACTCCGCGCGCCGGCTGTTGTCCGCCGTCAGCGCGTAGGGGCCCAGGTAACGGGCACGCAGCGCCAGGTCCCAGTTGTCGCGGCTGGCGGAAATGCCGATCTGCCCCGAGGTTTCCACTGCCTGTTCGACGTAGTCGCCTTCAGGGTTGTTGACGTAGCGCGCTTCGCTGTCGGTGTAGACGGCGTCCACGCCGAGCCAGCTCAGGGGCTGCCAGAACATGGTCAGTTCCAGGCCCTCGCGCTTGGAGGCTCCCTTGGGTTCCACGGAGTTGGAATCGCCGACGAATATCAGTTCGCTCTCCTGGTTCAGCCACCAGTAGGCGGTGGTGAACTTGAAGTCGCCGATGCTCAGGCGCGCGCCGAATTCGCGGCCTGTGCCGGGCGAAATGCCGGGTATGGGATCGGTGGGATTGACCACGCCACGGGCGTCGTTGGAATGAAAGCCCTCTCCCCAGTTGGCGTAGAACTCGAGGTCGTCCAGTGCGTTCCAGGCCAGCGCTACCTTGGGAGAAGTGCGGTTGACGGATTTCGACCCGTCCGCGCTGTTGCCATTGAGCGCGGTCACATCGAACTCGTAGTAATCCTCGCGCACGCCGCCGATCACGCGCAGCGTATCGGTGGCTTCCCAGGTGGCTTCGACGTAAGCGCCCAGCGAGCCTTCCTGGATTTCGTTCTCGCTGATGGGTTCGACGAACACGCCGTCCTCGGTGTGTTCCACGCCGATGCGGCTGCCGTCGTCGTAGCGGAAGTCGGTGCCGCCCACCACCCTCAGGGTCGAGGCCTCGTAAAGCGTCTTCTCGGCGGCGCCGCCGAGCGTCCAGCGCTTGTCGAACTGGTTGATCTGGTAGTCGTAGGTGGGATTGGAGGACATCGTCCAGTCATAGTGCTGGCCATAGAGCGTGGCGCTCCAATCGGCTCCCACCAACTGGCTGGTGAGTATCCAGCGGGAGGTTTCGCCCTCCGCAGTGGGATCGAGCGAGCAGAACTCGTCGGGGCAGACGGATGTGCCGATGGCGCGCTCGGGTACCTGCTCGGTCGGATCCCAGCTGGCTTCGTAGCCGGACAGGCTTACGGAGAACCGGCCAAAGTCGGTTTCGCGCAGGTATTTGCTCCACAGCGAAACGTGCTGCAGATTCTCTTCCTTTTGCCAGGGGCCGTCGTTCTGCTTGTATTCTCCCACGAAGGTCAGGCTGCCACGTTCGAGATCGTGGGAACTGCCGCCCGCCAGGCGGCGCCAGCCGTATTGGCCGCTTTCCAGCGATAGAAAGTCGTTTTCCAGGCGGTCGATGGTGTGGATGAAGGAGGCGCCGGCCATGGAGAAGTCGCCCAGGTCGGCGCGATACGGCCCCTTGCGGTAGTCGATGCGTTCGACTGTTTCCGGAATCAGGCCGTTGACGTCCAGATAACCCTGGCCATGACCGTGGGAACGGAGGTTCCATGGCATGCCGTCGACGAACGCCGTGTAATCGGTGCCGTGGTCGAGATTGAAACCGCGCAGGAAGTATTGGTTGGCCTTGCCGCTGCCCGAATGCTGCACGGCCACCATGCCGGGCATGGATTCGAGCAGTTCGGCGGTCTTGAACAGGGGCCGCATCAGCAGGTCGGCGCCGCCGACGGAGCCTTCGCTGGCGGCTTCCGCGGTGCCGACCAGGTCGGTGTTGCGCCCGAACACCACGACTTCTTCAATGGGGGCGCTTGGCTGGGCGGCCAGCGGCGCCCCTACCGTGAGGAAGGTGATGGCGGCCGCGAGCCGGTTGATTCGGAGGTGTTTGATCATGGGCATCCTTGAATATGGAGGGAGGAAAACTGCAACTTGTATCGTTGCGGGTGACGAAGGTCGGCGGATTATAGTCAACAGGCAGAGGAGGGCGCCGTTGTTAACTGTTTTGAACGGTTAAGGCTTGTTAGGATGCGGCAAATTGCACCAGAAGGGCGCATTGGCACGGGCAGTCGAGCACGCCATGTCGTGGCCAAGGCGGTGAGAAACGTCGGGGAAGAACTGGTACCGGAGGCCGGACTTGAACCGGCACGCTATCGCTAGCAACGGATTTTGAATCCGTCGTGTCTACCATTTCACCACTCCGGCAGGGGGCGGGAAGGGCGGCGATTATAGCAACGCCTCTGACCACTGCCTATGCCCGTTCGCGGTTTTTCAGTACGCTTGCGGCTTTTTCGTTGGCCACCTTTCCATGCAACTGAGTGATTTCGATTTCGACCTGCCCGAAGCGCTGATCGCGCACCATCCCGCTCCGCAGCGTAGCGACAGCCGCCTGCTGCACCTGGGCCGCCATGATGGCGCCGTGCGGCACCTGGGATTTCGCGACCTGCCGTCCCTGCTGCATCCGGAAGATCTGCTGGTATTCAACAACACGCGGGTGATTCCGGCACGGCTTTTCGGGCACAAGCGCAGCGGCGGCAGGCTGGAACTGCTGCTGGAGCGGGTGATGCCGGACAACCGCGTATTGGCGCAGCTGCGCGCCAACCATCCACTGCAGCCGGGCGCGGAACTGGAATTCAGCCACGAGACGCAGACGCTGAACGCGGTGGTGGAGGGGCGCGAGGATGGCTTCTATCAGGTGCAGTTCGATCCCGCGGCGGACCTGATGGCGTTTCTGGAACTGGCAGGGCACATGCCGCTGCCGCCCTACATTCGCCGCGAGGACGAGGCCAGCGACCGGGAACGCTACCAGACGGTGTACGCCCGCGTGCAGGGCGCGGTGGCGGCGCCCACGGCGGGACTGCATTTCGATGAGGCGCTGCTGCAGACCCTGCGTGAGCGCGGCATTGCCATGGCGCAGGTGACCCTGCACGTGGGCGCGGGGACGTTTCAGCCGGTGCGCGCAGCGCATATCGAGGAGCACCGCATGCATGCGGAGTATCTGGAGGTGGGCGAGGAAGTGTGCGCGGCGGTGGCGACCTGCCGGGCACGTGGGGGACGCGTGGTGGCGGTGGGGACGACCACGGTGCGTTGTCTGGAAACGGCGAGTCAGTCGGGGGAGTTGGTGCCGTTTCGGGGGGATACGCGGATTTTCATCTATCCGGGATATGAGTTTCGGGTGGTGGATGCGTTGTTGACCAACTTTCATTTGCCGCAGTCGACGTTGTTGATGCTGGTGAGTGCGTTCAGTAGTCGGGAGAGGATTTTGGCGGCTTATGGAGAGGCGGTGAGAGAGAAGTATCGGTTTTTCAGTTATGGGGATGCGATGTTCATTGCTTGAGGGTGTATGGATGTATTGATGAAGTGCCTGTGGTCCGCATCGATATTGTTGCGCCTCTGTCGTCCCTGTTGCCCAGCCAGGGTACGCTGCAAGCACGTCCGTGTGGCGCTCGGCTTCGGGCCCGGCAAGCCGGTCCAGCCACTCGGCTCAGCCGAGTGTCGTTCCGCCCGCCACAGCGCTATGCGCTGTAAACTCCGGGCTCCACCCCTGGCCCTACGACGCCCCTGGCTGGGCAACAGGGACGACAGAGGCTTTGCGTCGGACTGCGGTGTTACGCGCGAGAATTCCAGTGCAATTCCAACATCTCGATCGATTACGCTTTTGCGATTTCGTGCGTAACCATGATGCTGAAGATCTTGCAGCCGGTGGCCGGGATGGGCCTTCGGGGGGCGTCGTAGGGCCAGGGATGGCCCGAAGCCGAGCGCCACACGGACGTGCTCGCAGCGTACCCCCGAAGGCCCATCCCGGCCACCGGCTGCCACAGTTCCGATGCGGGCCGCCAACCACTACAAGGTTTTGGTTGTTTTGTTCTAAAATATTTCTTTTGTCACGTCAGGGAATCGCCCGAATCTGAATCCCCACGCTGTCCTGATCGATGAGGATGTCGGAGATCACCACCACTTTGTCGCCAGTCTTCACGTGGGCCTTGTCGCGTAGTTCGGCGAAGGCGCGGGCGAGGGTTTCTTCGGGATCGGTGTTGAATTCGATCTTGAAGGGGTACACGTAGCGGTTGAGGGTCATGATGCGCCGGGTGACGCCGATGTTGGTGAAGGCGAAGATCGGCGAGTGCTGCGGGTGGCAGTTGGTGACGTAGTTGGCCATGGTGCCGTGGCGGGTGACCACGACGATGGCTTGCGCTTCGAGTGATTCGGCCAGTTCCACGGCGGTGGCGGCGAGGTGTTCCTTGTCGCTGCGTTTCATCAGGTGCTTGGTGAAGCCCATGCCGGGGTTCACTTCGGTGGCGCGGGCGATGGCGTCGAGCTGGCGCACGCAGCGCAGGGGGTGTTTGCCCACGGTGGTTTCGCCGGAGAGCATGATGGCGTCGGCTTCCTCGAACACGGCGTTGGCCACGTCGGTGACTTCGGCGCGGGTGGGGATGGGGTGTTCGATCATCGATTCGAGCAGGTGGGTGGCCACGATCACGCGTTTGCCGTATTCGGCGCACAGGCGCACGATGCGGCGCTGGGTGTTGGGCAGTTCCGCGAGATCGATTTCCACGCCGAGGTCGCCGCGCGCCACCATGATGCCGTCCGACACACGGATGATTTCCTCGAGGTTCTTCACGCCCTGCTGGTCTTCGATCTTGGCGACGATGCGGATGTTGTTGGCCTTGGCGGGCCGGTGTTCCTGGATCAGGCGGCGCAGTTGCAGCACGTCTTCGGCTTCGCGCACGAAGGAGAGGGCGATGTAGTCCAGTTCCTGATCGAGGCCGAACAGGATGTCTTCGCGGTCTTTTTGCGTGATGGCGGGCAGGTTGACGCGGATGCCGGGCAGGTTGACGTGTTTCTTGCTGCCGAGCTTGCCGCCGTCGAGCACCGTGCAGCGCATGAGGTTGTTGTTCTTTTCCAGCACTTCGAGGTTGATCAGGCCGTTGTCCACGGTGATGCGGTCGCCGACGTTGACGGTGTCGATCAACTCTTCATAGTTGATGCTGATGGAGGATTCCTCCACGCTGACGCCGTCGCGCACGGTGATGGTGATTTCATCGCCGGCCTTGAGGTCCAGGTCGCTTTCGCGCACGCCGGTGCGTATTTCCGGGCCCTGGGTGTCGAGCAGGATGCCGACGGGGAAGGGGGTGTGCTTGTTCAGCTCCACCACGTCGTCGATCACGTTCTTGGCCCACTCGTGCGTGGCGTGGGACATGTTGAGCCGGACGATGTCCATGCCGGCCTCGTGCATTTTGGCGAGCATTTCATAGGAGCAGGTGGCGGGGCCGATGGTGCAGATGATCTTGGTCTTGCGCAGGCGCATAAGCAGGGGATCCTGATGGGTTTTGGTCTTATTGAGCGGCGAAAGGATAACAAATTCATTTGTGGGTAACAGCAAGCGTTGTGACCGGCATGCGGCAGGACGGGTTTGCCGCGCCCACTGCGCCACGGTTTTGCGCGCAACTTTGCTATAATCCGGCCCCTGCCCGAGCCAGCCCGGTCGGCGCCACGTGACCTGCCGGGGAACCTCGCACAGTTTTCACCCGGCACGCCGGGGGTCGCATCGTCATTCATCATAGCCATACAGGAACGCTCCAACATGAAAGCTCCAGTCAGGGTCACCGTTACCGGCGCCGCCGGCCAGATCAGCTACTCTCTGCTATTCCGCATCGCCTCCGGCGACATGCTGGGCAAGGATCAGCCGGTCATTCTGCAATTGCTGGAAATCACCCCGGCGCTGGAAGCCCTCAAGGGCGTGGCCATGGAAATCGAGGATTGCGCGTTTCCGCTGGTGCACGGCATCGTGCAGACCGACAAGGTCGAGGTGGCGTTCAAGGATGCCGATTACTGCCTGCTGGTGGGCGCCCGCCCGCGCGGCCCGGGCATGGAGCGCAAGGATCTGCTGGAAGCCAACGCGCAGATATTCTCGGTACAGGGCAAGGCCATCAACGACCACGCCAGCGGTGACGTCAAGGTGATCGTGGTGGGCAACCCGGCCAACACCAACGCGCTGATCGCCTACCGCAACGCCCCTGACCTCAAGCGTGGCCAGTTCACCGCCATGACCCGTCTGGACCACAACCGCGCCATGGCGCAGCTGGCCAACAAGACCGGCAAGCACACCACCGACGTCGACAGCATGATCATCTGGGGCAACCACAGCTCCACGCAGTACCCCGACATCCATCACTGCAAGGTGGCGGGCATCGATGCCACCAAGCTGGTGGATCAGAATTGGGTCACGCAGGAATTCATCCCCACCGTGCAGCAGCGCGGCGCCGCCATCATCAAGGCACGCGGGTTATCCAGCGCCGCCTCCGCCGCCAATGCCGCCATCGAGCACATGCGCGACTGGGTGCTTGGCACGGGCGGCAAGATCGTCAGCATGGCGATCCCGAGCGACGGCAGCTACGGCATCGCCGACGGCCTGGTCTATTCCTTCCCGGTCACCTGCGCCAATGGCGTCTACACCATCGTGCAGAACCTGCCGATCGACGAATTCAGCCGTGGGCTGATGCAGAAGACCGAAAAGGAACTGAGCGAAGAGCGGGACGCGGTCAATCACCTGTTGCCGTAAACGCCCACGCGTACCGATACAGGGGCGGGCGACCGCCCCTATGTTTTCATGAAGAGTGCATTGTTTTCATGAAGCGTGCATTCATGGAGTTCCTTCATGCAATTTGAGCTGCTGCAGCAGGACGGCCCGGCCCGGCGCGGGCGCTTGCGTTTTGCACGCGGCGTGGTGGAAACCCCGGCCTTCATGCCGGTGGGCACCTACGGCACGGTGAAGGGCATGCTGCCCTCGCAGGTGGCGGACACCGGCGCGCAGATACTGCTTGGCAATACCTTCCACCTGATGCTGCGTCCGGGCACGGACATCATCGCGCGCCACGGCGACCTGCACGATTTCATGGGCTGGCCGGGTCCCATTCTTACCGACTCCGGCGGTTTTCAGGTGTTCAGCCTGGGCGAGATGCGCAAGATCGATGAGCGCGGAGTCACGTTCCGCTCTCCGGTGGACGGCGCCAAGGTGTTCCTGGATCCGGAAACCTCGATGCAGGTGCAGCGCGAGTTGGGGTCGGACATCGTGATGGCCTTCGACGAATGCACGCCGTATCCCGCCACCGAGGCACAGGCGCGCGACTCGATGGCGTTGTCGATGCGCTGGGCGCAGCGCTGCAAGGTGGCGCACGCGGGCAACCCCAATGCCCTGTTCGGCATCGTGCAGGGCGGCATGTACCCTGGCTTGCGCCTGGAATCGCTGCAACAGCTGCGCGAGATCGGCTTCGACGGCTATGCGCTCGGCGGCTTGTCGGTGGGCGAGCCCAAGGAGGAGATGCACATGATCCTGGATCAGGTGGCGCCGCAGCTGCCGGTCGACAAGCCCCGCTACGTGATGGGCGTGGGCACGCCGCAGGACCTGGTGGACGCGGTGAGCCGCGGCATCGACATGTTCGACTGCGTGCTGCCCACGCGCAATGCGCGCAACGGCTATCTCTTTACCTCCAGGGGCCTGCTCAAGCTGCGCAATAGTCGCTATCGCGACGACACGCGCCCGGTGGACGAAAATTGCAGCTGCTATACTTGCAAAAATTTTTCCCGGGCCTATCTACAGCACCTGGACAAGTGCCGCGAGATGCTTGGGGCCCAGCTCAACACATTGCACAACCTGCACTACTACCAACAGTTGATGGCAGGTTTGCGCCATGCCATAGAACAGAGTAAATTGCCGGCCTTTGTCAGCAAGTTCGTCGAAGAACAAGCTGTTTTGGCCAGTGAATGACCAACCCCTGCGGCACTGCCCGTGCCCCTTGTCTTATATAGGTGACACATGGATTTCTTTATCAGCTCCGCGTTTGCCCAGGCTGCAGAAGGCAGCCCGCAGCAGCCGTCCCCCATCTACAACTTTCTGTTTCTCGGCGGCTTCGTCCTGATCTTCTATTTCCTGATCTGGCGTCCGCAGTCCAAACGCGCCAAGGAACATCGCTCGCTGCTGGAAAATCTCGGCGTGGGCGACGAGATCATGACCACCGGCGGCATGCTTGGCCGGATCAACCGGCTCGACGAGCATTATGTAGCCCTGCAGGTGGCGGACAACGTCGAGCTGAAGGTGCAGAAATCCTCCGTTGCCGCGGTACTGCCGAAAGGCACCATCAAGAACATCTGACGCACAGGCGGCCGCGGCCGCCAATGGGACTCGAGCCATGAACAAATATCCCATGTGGAAAAACGTCATGCTGGTGGTGCTGGTGGTGCTGTCGAGCATCTATGCCGCGCCCAACTTCTATCCGGCTGACCCCGCCATCCAGATTTCGCACGACAGCGGCGTGGTCGACCAGGTTGCGCTCAAGACCGCCACCGATGCCCTCGATGCCGAAGGCATCCAATGGTTCGGCCAGGAGGTGGATGGCGGCATCGCGCTCATCCGTCTGCGCGACCAGAACGAGCAGGGGCATGCCCAGCAACTGGTCAACCTGGCGCTGAGCCAGGACTATGTGGTGGCGCTCAACCTTGCCCCCAATACGCCGGACTGGCTGGTAAGACTGTGGGCCAGCCCCATGTCCTACGGGCTCGATCTGCAGGGCGGGGTGCACTTCATGATGGAGGTGGACCTGGAGCAGGCGCTGGAGAAGCAGCTCAACGACGCCGCTTCCTCCATGCGCGGCCTCTTGCGCGAGGAACGCATCCGCTACCGCGCGCCGCTCAGCGTCGACAACCAGAATCGCATCGTGATCCGCTTCACCGAGGCGGATTCGCGCAACAGCGCCAATACGCGCATCCGCAGCGAGTTCCCCGATCTGGTGGTGCGCAGCGCGGAAGTGGGCGGGGATTACGTGCTGTACTTCAACATGTCGGAAACCAGCATCGTGGAACTGCAGCGCTACGCGGTGCAGCAGAACCTGACCACGCTGCGCTCGCGCATCAACGAGCTCGGCGTGAAGGAGCCTAAGATCCAGCAGGTGGGCATCAACCGCATCGTCATCGAGCTGCCCGGCATCCAGGACACCACCCGCGCCAAGGACCTGATTTCCGCCGTCGCCACGCTGCAGTTCCATCTAGTGGCGGGGCCCGGCACGCCGGCCGGCGACACCCTGCAGTATGACTACCAGGGCCAGCCCTATCGCCTGGACGCCAACATCATCGTGGGCGGCGAGAGCGTTACCGGCGCGCAGACCTCCATCGATCCGCAGACCACACTGCCGCAGGTGAACATCACGCTCGACGCCGTGGGCGCGCGCCGCATCAACGAAATCACCCGCGCCAACATCGGCAAGCCGATGGCGATCCTGCTCAGCGAAACCAAGACCCGCAGCGAAACCATCCGCGGTGCCGACGGCGAGTTGCAGAACATTTCCGTACCCTATGTCGACGAGCGCCTGATCAGCGTGGCCACTATCCAATCGGCGCTTGGCCGGCAGTTCCGCATCACCGGGCTGGAGTCCGGCGAAGCGGCGGATCTGGCCCTGTTGATCCGTTCCGGCGCCCTGGCGGCGCCGATGCACTTCGTCGAGGAAAGCACCGTGGGTCCGAGTCTGGGCCAGGAAAACATCGCCAACGGCATCAATTCCGTGCTGGTGGGCTTTGCCCTGGTGGTGGTATTCATGACGCTGGTGTACCGGTGGAGCGGCATGATCGCCAATCTGGCGCTGGCGGTGAACCTGTTGATGCTGATGGCGGTGATGTCGATACTCGGCGCCACCCTGACGCTACCGGGCATCGCCGGCATCGTGCTCACGCTCGGCATGGCGGTGGATGCCAACGTGCTCATCTATGCCCGCATCCGCGAGGAACTGCTGGCGGGCGCCAACATCCATCGTGCCATCGAACTCGGCTACGACCGCGCTTTCATCACCATTTTGGACTCGAACCTGACCACGCTGATCGTGGTGATCATCCTGTACTCGATCGGTACCGGTCCGGTGAAGGGGTTCGCGGTAACCACCTCCATCGGCGTGATCACCTCCATGGTCACCGCCATCATGATCTCGCGTTCGATCATGAACCTGGTGTATGGCCGCCGGGGCGTCAAGCGCATATCCATTGGTCTCAAGATGCCGGAAACGGCAGCGACCGCGTAACGCAAACGCTGCCTGCGGGAGGGCAACATGCTTCAGGATTTAACCATCACCATCCCCTTCATGCGTTTCCGCATGCTGGGGGCGATAGTGTCCGCTCTGATTACCGTGGCTGCGCTGGCGATCGCCATGGTCAAGGGCATCGATTACGGGCTCGATTTCACCGGCGGTACCCAGATCGAGATGCGCTACGACGCACCGCCCAACCTCGAATCCATGCGGCAACTGCTCGAACGCGAGGGCTTCGCCAACAACGAGGTGGTCTCCATCGGCTCCGATCAGAACGTACTGGTGCGGGTGCAGAACGAGGGTGAAAGCGTCGATGCGGTGGAAGAGGCGCGCGAGTCGGGCGAAACCGCGATACGCGTCAGCGAACTGTTGATCAACGCGGTGAACGGCGGTGCCACGATGGTGGGCAGCACCTTCGTCAGCAGCCAGGTGGGGGATGATCTGAAGGAGCAGGGAGGCCTGGGCATGCTGGTGGCCACGATCCTCTTGATGCTCTACATCACCATCCGTTTCCAGTACAAGTTCGCCGTGGGCGCGGTGCTGTCGGTGGTGCACGACGGCATCGTTCTCATCGGCTTCATTTCACTGACGGGTCTGGATTTCGACCTCAACGTGCTGGCGGCGGTCATGGCGGTAATCGGTTACTCGCTCAACGACACCGTGGTGGTGGCCGACCGCGTGCGGGAAAATTTCCGCATCATGCGCGGCCTGACGCCGGAACAGATCGTGGACAAGGCCGTCAGCCAGACCCTGATGCGCACCACGGTAACCGCGTTGACCACGCTGCTGGTACTGTTTGCGCTGCTGTTCTACGGTGGCCAGGTACTCTATGGCTTCTCGCTGGTATTGATCGTGGGGATTCTGGTGGGCACCTACTCGTCGGTGTACATCGCGTCCAGCACGCTGATCTTCATGGATCTGACGCAGGAAGACATGACGCCGGACAAGCGCCACCGCGCCGAGCTCGACGCGATTCCCTGACGGCCCTCCCTTGATAAAAAAAACGCCGTGCTCCTGCAACAGGGCACGGCGTTTTAGCCTAACGTTCCGTTCAATAAAACCCTACTGTTCCGAAGCCGCCGGGGTTTCCGCGGGGGCAGGGGCCGTGGTGGCGGAAGCCAGCTTCAAGAGGCTCTTGAAGCACTTGGCGTTGCCGTACACCAGCGTATCGCTCTGCAGGCAATCGGGGTTGCCGCTCAGGTCGCTCACCAGTCCGCCCGCCTCCTGGATCAGCAGGATGCCGGCGGCGCTGTCCCAGGGTTTCACGCCGCTGGTCCAGCCCGCATCCAGTCTTCCCGCAGCCACGTAGGCCATGTCGAGTGCCGTCGAACCGGTAAAGCGCAGCGCGCCGGCAATGTCGAACAGGCGCGTCTGCAGCGCCATCATCTGGTGATACTGGCGCAGGCCGGCGCAGCTGAGGCTGATGGTGCCGCCGTCGAGCTTGGCGCGGGTGCCGATGCGCATGCGATTGCCGTTGATCTGGGCGCCGCCGCCCTTGGAGGCGCTGAATTCATCGCCCTTGACCGGATCCACGATCACCGCATGCTGCAACTTGCCGCGTTGCACGCAGGCCATGGCGATGCAGAAGTGCGGAAAGCCGAGGATGAAGTTGCGGGTGCCGTCGATGGGATCGATGATCCAGAGGGTGTCCTTGTCCTTGCCTTCGAGATGGCCGCTTTCCTCGCACAGAAAGCTATGGTCGGGGTAGGACTTGCGCAGGCTGTTGATCAGGCTCTGTTCGACCATCTGATCCACGTCGGTCACCAGGTCGTTCGGGCCTTTTTCGAATACTTTGACGCGGTCGGGCCGGGCATGGGCCTGAACCACGAGGGCGGCGGCTTCGCGGGCGGCCCGCAGGGCGATGTTGACGATCGGATGCACGAGGATTTCCTGCCTGAAGTGAGGGGATTGCAAAGAGCGCCCGTGCGCACACGGGGCGCGCATCATAGCAAAAGGGCGTGACGATGTTTACCATAGCCGCCTTTTTGCCCAAGGGAGCGGATTGCCCGCGTGAATTCACCCGATTTCGACAAACTGCGCATCGTCCTGGTGGAAACCTCCCACCCCGGCAACATCGGGGCGGCGGCGCGCGCCATGAAGAACATGGGCCTGTCGCGCCTGGTACTGGTGAATCCCAAGCCGAAGGCCTGGCCGGCGCGCGAGGCGCTGAGCATGGCGGCCTCCGCGCTCGACGTGCTCGATCGCGTACAGGTGGTGGCCACGCTGGAGGAAGCCATTGCCGACTGCCACCTGGTGCTCGGCACCAGCGCGCGGCTGCGGCACATGCCGGTGCAGTTGCTGGAGCCGGTGGAGGCCGCAACGCACATGGCGCAGGGGTGCCGGCAGCAACAGCAGGTGGCGCTGGTGTTCGGGCGCGAGGACCGCGGCCTCAGCAATGAAGAGCTGCATCTGTGCCATTACCATGTGCACATTCCGGTGAATCCGGACTATCCCTCGCTCAATCTGGCGGCCGCGGTGATGGTGCTGGGTTATGAAGTGCGCAAGGCGCTGCTTGCCGCCGCACCCGCGGCGCCTGCGGAAGCGGCGGGGGTGGAGGGAAGAGCGGAGGCGAGAACGGGAGAGTGGGATCAACTGCCCGCCACCGCCGCCGAGCTCGAGCGCTATCTGGAGCATCTGGAACAGGTATTGGTGCAGTTGGAGTTCCTCGACCCCGGCAATCCCCGCCAGCTCATGCGGCGGCTGCGGCGGCTGTATCAGCGCATCCAGCCGGACCGCATGGAAATCAACATCTTGCGCGGCATTCTCAGCGCCACGCAGGACAGCCTGGCGCGCAAGGAACGGCAATAGTTGAGTGGTTTACTAAGCTAAATACTTGACTAAAGAGCTTGGTTAATCGCATAATGCCACTCGGTTTGATCACGCAGGGTGCTTTGTCATGCGCTTGACCACCAAGGGGCGCTACGCCGTTACCGCCATGCTGGATTTGAGCATCAATTCCACCAGTGCGCCGGTGAATCTGAGCGATATTTCGCGCCGCCAGGATATTTCGCTGTCCTATCTGGAACAGCTGTTCGCCAAGCTGCGCAAGCGCAAGTTGGTGAGCAGCGTGCGCGGGCCGGGCGGCGGCTATCGGCTGGGGCGTCCCGATCACGACATTCACGTGGCGGAGATCATCGACGCGGTGAGCGAATCGCTCGACACTACCAAATGCCGGGGCAAGGGCGATTGCCAGCAGGGTGAAACCTGTCTCACCCATCATTTGTGGCAGGACCTGAGCGACCAGATACACGCCTTTTTGAGCGGCATCACCCTGGCGGACCTGGTGGCCAAGCGCGAGGTGGAAATTATCGCGCGCAACCAGAACGAGCGCGTCAAGCGCCTGAAGAACATGGAAACCATCGCCACGACGCATCTGTAAGAAAGAGGCGCGGGCGCACGAATCGTTTTGCAGTACGGAGTCAGCATGTTACCGATCTATTTCGACTATTCCGCCACCACCCCGGTCGATCCCCGGGTGGCCAAGGCCATGATGGACTGCCTGACGCAGGAGGGTAACTTCGGCAACCCCGCCTCGCGTTCCCACGTATTCGGCTGGAAGGCCGAGGAAGCGGTGGAGCAGGCGCGGCAGTACGTGGCCGATCTGGTGAACTGCGACCCCCGCGAAATCGTCTGGACTTCCGGCGCCACCGAATCCGACAACCTGGCGCTCAAGGGCGCGGCGCACTTCTACCAGAGCAAGGGCAAGCACATCATCACCTCCCAGATCGAACACAAGGCGGTGCTGGACAGCTGCCGCCAGCTCGAGCGCGAGGGCTTCGAGGTGACCTACCTGGCCCCCGGTACCGATGGCTTGATCCAGCCCGAAGCGGTGGAGGCGGCGATCCGTCCCGACACCATCCTGGTATCGCTGATGCACGTGAACAACGAAATCGGCGTGATCAATGACATCAAGGCCATCGGCGCCATCACCCGCGCCAAGAAAGTGCTGTTCCACGTCGATGCCGCGCAAAGCACCGGCAAGGTGGACATCGACGTCGAGGCGATGAACGTGGACCTGATGTCCTTTTCCGCCCACAAAACCTACGGCCCCAAAGGCATCGGCGCGCTGTACGTGCGCCGCAAGCCGCGCGTGCGCCTCGAAGCGCAGATGCATGGCGGCGGTCACGAGCGCGGCTTCCGTTCCGGCACGCTGGCCACGCACCAGATCGTCGGCATGGGCGAGGCCTTCCGCATCGCCAAGGCGGAAATGCACGAAGAGAACCAGCGCATCCTGGCGCTGCGCGACCGCCTGCTCAAGGGGTTGGAAGACATCGAGGAAGTTTACGTGAACGGCGACCTGACGCAGCGCGTCGCCAGCAACCTCAACATCAGTTTCAACTTCGTCGAGGGCGAGTCGTTGATCATGGCGCTCAAGGACCTGGCGGTTTCCTCCGGCTCCGCCTGCACCTCGGCCAGCCTGGAACCGTCCTATGTGCTGCGTGCGCTGGGACGCAACGACGAGCTGGCGCACAGCTCGCTGCGCTTCACCATCGGCCGCTTCACTACCGAGGCGGACATCGATTACGCGGTGGGCAAGATCCGCGAAGCAGTCGCCAAGCTGCGCGAACTCTCTCCATTGTGGGACATGTACAAGGATGGCGTGGACATCAGCAACGTGCAGTGGGCTACCCACTGAGGCGCGCAACGAATTCGATATAGAGGTACCGATATGGCTTATTCAGACAAAGTGCTCGATCACTACGAGAATCCCCGCAACGTCGGCAAGCTGGACGACAGCGATGCTGACGTGGGCACCGGCATGGTAGGGGCCCCCGCGTGCGGCGACGTGATGCGCCTGCAGATCAAGGTCAACAAGGAGGGCGTCATCGAAGACGCCAAGTTCAAGACCTATGGTTGTGGTTCCGCCATCGCGTCCAGTTCGCTGCTTACCGAATGGGTCAAGGGACGTTCCCTGGACGATGCGGCCAAGATCAAGAACACCGAGATCGCCGAGGAACTGGGGCTGCCGCCGGTGAAGATTCACTGTTCCGTTCTGGCGGAGGATGCCATCAAGGCCGCCATCGCCGATGTCAAACAGAAGCGCGGCCTGGCCTGAGGCCGGGGCGCGATCGAGTGCACAGGAGTAGCGTGGCATGGCAGTGACACTGACCGAAGTAGCCGCCAAGCATGTGGCGGCGCAGCTGGCCGCACGTGGCAAGGGCCTGGGCATCCGTCTTGGCGTCACCACCACGGGCTGCTCCGGCATGGCCTACGTGCTGGAATTCGTGGATGAAACGGACGGCGCCGATCTGGTGTTCGAGGATCGCGGCGTCAAGATCATCGTGGATCCCAAAAGCCTGGTGTACCTCGACGGCACCGAGATGGATTTCGTCAAGCAAGGCGTCAACGAAGGCTTCGAGTTTCGCAACCCCAACGTGAAAGGGGAATGCGGCTGCGGAGAAAGCTTCAGCGTATAGCGCTGTCGTTTGCCCCCTCTCTGGCACTTCCCCCGATGTCCACCGAATCCACCATCCTGAGTTATTTCGCGCTGCTGGGGCTGGACGAGTTGCCGACGCTCGACCGCGCCGCGCTCGAAGATGCCTACCGCCGCCTGCAGAGCCGCTGGCATCCGGATCAGTTTGCCGGCGCCGATGAAGTGACACGCGCCCGCGCGATGCGGCAGACCAGCCTGATCAACGACGCCTACACCACCTTGCGCGATCCGGTGGGCCGCGCCGGCCATCTGCTGGCGCTGCGCGGGTTGGACCCGACGCGGCTGGAACAGCATGAACTGGCGCCGGATTTCCTGCTCAGCCAGATCAGCTGGCGCGAAGAGCTGGAGGCGGCCTGCGCGGCGAGCGACGAAGCCGCCCTGTTGCGCCTGGACGAACGAGTGGAACAGGCGTTCCATGAAGCCTGGCGGTCCTTTTCGACCCTGCTGCGCACGGCCGAGCTGGCCGGCGCCAAACGGGAATTCCATAAATTGCAGTTTCTGAACAAACTGCAGCGCGAGATCGCGGAGGCCGAAGCCGCGTTGTTGGACGACTGACGTCGCCGCGGCTGGCCGCAGAAAAGATTACGACATGGCTTTATTCAGCATTTCAGAACCGGGGCAGGGCAAGACACGCGCCGCGGCGTTGCACAAACGCGCGGTGGGTATCGACCTTGGCACCACCAATTCACTGGTGGCCTTCGCGCGCGAAGGCAAGGCCCGGGTGCTGACGGATGCGGCGGGCAACCGGCTGCTGCCTTCCGTGGTCAGCTATACGCCGGATGCCGCGCCGCAAGTGGGTGACGGCAGCGCGGAAACAGTGCCGGGCCAGCGCAGCGTGGTGGCGTCGGTCAAGCGGCTCATGGGCCGCGGCCGCGCCGATATCGATTACCAACTGCCCTATACCCTCGAAGACGATCCCGCCGGCGGCATGCCGCTGATCGGCACCGTGGCCGGCAAGGTCAGCCCGGTGCAGGTGTCGGCGGAAATCCTCAAGCATCTGGCACAGCGTGCCGAAGCCGAATTGGGCGGTGCGCTCGACGGCGTGGTGATCACTGTGCCCGCCTATTTCGACGAAGCGCAGCGCGGCGCCACGCGCGATGCCGCGCGTCTGGCTGAACTCAAGGTATTGCGCCTGTTGAGCGAGCCCACCGCGGCCGCCGTGGCCTATGGGCTCGATAAGGCGCTGGAAGGCGTGGTGGTGATCTACGACCTTGGCGGCGGCACGTTCGACGTGTCGCTGATGCAACTGCAGGAAGGCGTATTCCGCGTGCTTGCCACCGGCGGCAATGCCGCGCTTGGCGGCGACGATTTCGACCGCGCCATCGCCCATTGGGTATTGCGCAGCGCGGGCATAACGCAGCCGCTGGCGGATGCCGAGTGGCATGCATTGTTGATGCAGGCGCGTGCGCTCAAGCATGCGCTGAGCGAAGCGCCGCAAGTTGAACTATCCTGGAGGCACTGGAGCGGTATCCTGACCCGCGACGCCTACCACGAACTGATCGATGACCTGATCGAGATGACGCTGCGCGTCTGCCGCCGGGTGTTGCGCGATGCCGGCATGAAGGTGGGCGACCTGACGGACATCGTGCTGGTGGGCGGCGCCACCCGTTCGCCGCGGGTGAGGGAAAAGGTGTCGCAATTCTTCAAGCGCGAGCCGCTGGTGTCGATCGATCCTGACGAGGTGGTGGCGCTTGGCGCCGCGCTGCAGGCCGACGTCCTGGTGGGCAACAAATACGGCGCCGACACCCTGTTGCTGGACGTGATTCCGCTGTCGCTCGGCATCGAGACCATGGGCGGGCTGATGGAAAAAATCATTGCGCGCAACAGCACCATTCCGGTGGCGCGCGCGCAGGAATTCACCACGTACAAGGATGGCCAGACCGCAATGAGCCTGCACGTGCTGCAGGGCGAGCGCGAACTGGTGCAGGATTGTCGCTCGCTGGCGCGCTTCGAGCTCA
>Ga0182745_1000477_pt1 | contig 45153 bp, 24 predicted proteins | sample eDN3rd30CKraftBY_FD_128523 | JGI IMG/M metagenome (GOLD analysis project Ga0182745, IMG submission 128523) | Enriched backyard soil microbial communities from Emeryville, California, USA - eDNA 3rd pass 30_C Kraft BY (version 2) (version 2) | ecosystem: Environmental > Terrestrial > Soil >...
AGGCGGCGGGGCTCGGGCACACGAAGCTGTTCCACTGTGCGGCGGACCAGCTCGACGGCATCGACTTCGGCGATGCGCGCTTCGACGCGGTGATGTTGAACTCGGTGGTCCAGTACTTCCCCAGCGCGGAGTACCTCGCCCGAGCGCTGGAGTCCGCTTCGCGGCGTGTGGACACCGGCGGCGTCATCTTCGTCGGCGACGTCCGGAACCTGCGCTTGCTCGAAGCCTTCCACGCCTCCATCGTCCTCGCGCAGAGCGCGGGCACGCTCGAACCCCAGGTGCTCAAGGCACGGGTGGCGCAGCGGCTGGCAGCGGAAGAAGAGCTGGTGCTGGACCCTGACTTCTTCTGGGCCCTGAAGCAGCGCATTCCCCGGCTCAGCCATGTCGAGGTCCGCCCGAAGCGCGGCGCCTGCCTCAACGAGCTGACGCGCTTCCGCTACGATGTGCTGCTTCACCTGGACACCCCGCCGAGCCCCGCGGCCGACATCGCCTGGGGACCAGGAAACGTGAGCCTGTCCGAGCTTCGTTCTCGGCTCGCCCAGGCAGGAACGCGGCGCGTCGGCTTGCGTGGAATCCGGAATGCACGCGTCGAGGCGTCGCTCGAAGCCCTGGCGAACCTGTCGGACGGTCCCGCCGCGCGGCCCGGCTCCTTCGAGAAGCTCCGCCGCCGCGTGCTGGACCGCGACGCGACGAGCCCCGCCGCCGAGCTGGAGCCCGGAATCGACCCCGAGTCGCTCCATCAGCTCGCGGCGGAGCTGTCACTCGACGTCGCCCTCGACTGGTCCCGTGGCGGAGTGGATGGCGCCTTCGACGCCGTCTTCACTCCCGCCGCGAAGGCGGCGACGGGGCTGGTCGCCCTCTTCGGCGGCGCGCCAGAGCTCGCGCCGGGAGCACGCCGAGCCAATGACCCGATGCGGAGCCGGGTGGAGCGCCGTCTGGAGACGGAGCTGCGGAAGCGCGCCCAGGCCCACCTGCCCGAGTACATGGTGCCTTCGAGCATCCTGGTCATCGACAAGCTGCCGCTGACCGAGAACGGCAAGGTGGACCGGCGCGCCTTGCCCGTCCCGGCCGTCTCGCACGGCCTGGAGACGAACTACGTCGAACCGCGCACGGGCGAGGAGGAGATCCTCGCCAGCATCTTCGCCGAGCTGCTTGGCGCGGAGCGCGTGGGCGTGCATGACAGCTTCTTCGACCTCGGCGGCCATTCACTGCTGGCCACACAGGTCGTGTCCCGGATTCGCGCCGTGCTGGGCGCCGAGGTGCCCCTGCGCACGTTCTTCGGCAGCCCGACGGTGGCCGGGCTCGCGACCGCGGTGCAGCAGCTCCGCAAGCGCCCCGGGGCCGCGGTGGTCGACTTCACGTCGCCCATGGCAAGACCGGAGCAGATTCCGCTCTCGTCGTCTCAGGAGCGCCTGTGGATTGTCGACCGCATCGAGGAGACGCGGGCGCCCATCTACGTCATCCCCCTGGTGCTCCGTCTGAGGGGGCCCCTCCACCACGAGGCGCTCCGGCAGAGCCTGGAAGCCATCGTCCAGCGTCACGAGGTGCTCCGCACCCGCTTCCCGGCGGAGGGGGCCCAGCCGCACCAGACCATCACCGAGGACATCACCGTCGAGCTGCCTCCGAGTGAGGAACTGGTCCACCCTCCGGGAGCCACCGAGGCGGAGCTGCTGAAGCTCGTGCAGGTCCAGGCGGGCCTGGAGGTGTCCCGGCCCTTCGACCTCGAGCGGGGCCCGCTGCTGCGCATGCGCCTCTTCCGCGTCTCGGAAGCGGACCATGTGCTGGTCCTCACGATGCACCACATCGTGTCGGACGGCTGGTCCGTGGGCATCCTCGCGCGTGAGCTCTCGGCCGGCTACAACGCGCTGCGCTCACAGCGCGAGCTGACGCTCCCGCCGCTCCAGGTCCAATACGCCGATTTCGCGCTCTGGCAGCGGCAGCTCCTGAAGGACGGAGCGCTCACGGAGTCCATCGAGGCCCAGCGGCAGCGGCTGACCGGTGCGCCCACCTCCCTCAACCTCCCCAGCGACCGCGCCCGGCCGGAGACCCCCACGTACCGGGGCGGCGTGGTCCGGTTCTCGGTGGACCGCACGCTGACCACGCGCCTGAAGGAACTGAGCCGCCGGGAGGGCGCGACGCTGTACATGACGCTGCTGGCCGCCTTCTCCGCCTATCTCTCGCGGCTGAGCGGCCAGAAGGACCTCCTCATCGGCTCGCCGGTAGCGAACCGGAACCGCGCCGCGACGGAGCCCCTGATTGGCTTCTTCGTCAATACCCTGGCGCTCCGCATGGACCTGTCGGGCGACCCGACGTTCCTGGAGCTGCTGGAGCGGTCGCGGCGGACCTCGCTGGACGCCTACGCGGACCAGGACGTGCCCTTCGAGAAGCTGGTTGAAGTGGCCGCCCCCGAGCGGAGCCTCAGCCGCCAGCCGCTCGTGCAGGTGATGTTCGCGCTCCAGAACGCGCCCTTCACGCCCCCCGCGCTGGATGGCCTCGACGTCGAGCTGCTCGACCTGGACAGTGTCACCGCCAAGTTCGACTTGACGCTGTCCATGCAGGAGTCCGCCGACGGCCTCTCCGGCCTGCTGGAGTACAGCGCGGACCTCTTCGACCGTGAGCGCATCGAGCGGATGGCCGAGCACCTGGTGGTGCTGCTCCAGGCCGCGGTGCAGGCACCAGAGCGCCGCGTCACCGAGTTCGAGGTACTCGGGGCGGAAGAGGCCGGCCTCGTCTCGAAGTGGGAGCAGGGCCCCAGCGCGCCTCCCGCACCCGGCTCGGTGGTGGAGCTGTTCCAGGCCCAGCTCGCGCGCGCACCGGAGGCCGTCGCCCTGGAGCACCGCGACGAGCGCCTCACCTACGCGGAGCTGGACCGTCGCGCCTCGCGTCTGGCCCGGCACCTGCTGTCGCTCGGCTTCGGGCGCGAGAAGCGGGCGGCCATCTGCCTCCCCAAGTCCATCGACTTCATCGTCTGCATCCTCGGCGTGTGGAAGGCCGGCGGCGCGTACGTGCCGCTCGACCCCGAGTACCCCGAGGCTCGCCTCGGCCACATGCTGGAGGACTCCGGCGCGGAGCTGCTGCTCACGGCGCGAGCGCTGGGCGAGCGGTCCGGCTTCCGGGGACAGACGCTCTGGGTGGACGAGGCGCTGCCGGACCACGCCGAGCCGGCCACCCTCCCCGTCCCCGACGGAAGCTCGGCGGCCTACGTCATCTACACCTCGGGCTCCACCGGAAAGCCGAAGGGCACCGTCCTGGAACACCGGGGCGTGACGAACCTCGCCGTCGCGTCGGTTCCGCGCTTCGCGCTGGGCCCCGGCAGCCGGCTCCTCCAGGCGGCCTCACTGTCCTTTGACGTCTCGGTCTGGGACATCGTGATGGCGTTCGCCAGCGGCGCGCGCTTGGTGCTGCCCACCGACGAGACCTCGCGCGTGGGAGAAGCCCTCGGCGCCATCCTCACGGACAAGCGCATCACCCAGGTGGTGCTGTCGCCGTCCGCGCTCGCCACGCTTCCGGAGGGGGCGTACCCCGACCTCCGCGTGCTCATCACCGCGGGAGAGGCCTGCCCCGCGGAGCTGGTGAAGAAGTGGGTGACGGACACGCGGCGCTTCATCAACGCCTACGGCCCCACCGAGACGTCGGTCATCGCGACCATGGCGGAGCTGAAGCCAGGCGAGACGGGGATGCCGCCCATCGGCCGCCCCCTGCCCGGGTTGGTTGCCCGAATCCTCGACGCGCACCTACGGCAGGTTCCCGTCGGGGTTCCGGGCGAGCTGTACATCGGCGGCATCGCCCTCGCGCGCGGCTACCAGGGGCTCGACGAGCTGACCCAGGCGCGCTTCATCCGCGACCCACTCTCTGACAGCCCGGACGCCCGCCTCTACCGCACCGGCGACCTCACGCGCTGGCGCACGGACGGCAACATCGATTTCCTGGGCCGCATCGATGACCAGGTGAAGCTGCGCGGCTACCGCATCGAGCTGGGTGAGGTGGAGGCCGTCATCGACAGTCACCCCGCGGTGCAACGCTCGGTCATCGTCGTCCACCAGGGTCAGCTCGCGGCGTACGCCCTGGTCCAGGCGGGAGCCACGCTCCAGGTCCAGTCCCTCCGCGACCATGCGATGGGCCAGCTCCCGGCATACATGGTCCCGGCGCACTTCGTGGTGCTCGACGCTTTGCCCCTGACGCCCAGCGGCAAGGTGGACCGCAAGCAGCTTCCGGACCCCGTCCAGGCCCAGACGTCCAGCCCCTTCGTCGAGGCGCGCTCGCGCGAGGAGCAGATCCTCGCCGGCATCTGGGCAACCGTGCTGAAGAAGGAGTCCGTCGGTATCCACGACAACTTCTTCACGCTCGGCGGCGACTCCATCCTGGGGCTGCAGATCATCTCCCGGGCCACGCAGCAGGGTCTCCGGCTCCGCCCGCGCCAACTCTTCGAGCACCAGACCATCGCCGAGCTCGCGCGGGCGGCCTCCAGCGCCCAGGGCGTCCATGCCGAGCAGGGGCTCGTGACGGGCGCAGCGCCGCTCACGCCCATCCAGCGCTGGTTCTTCGACCAGGGCCGCGCCGAACCTCACCACTTCAACATGGCGGTGATGCTCGACGTGGAGCCGGGCATGGACCTCGGTGCGCTGCGCGCTGCGCTCGGCGCGGTGGAGCGCCATCACGACGCGCTCCGCCTCCGCTATCGCCTGGAGAATGGCGCATGGAGCCAGTTCCATGCGGACGGCGACGTTGGGGCGGGTATTCCCCTGGACACGGTGGACGTGGACGGAAGCGCCAGCGTGGAAGAGGCGCTCGCCGACCTCCATGAGTCGCTGGACCTGGAGCAAGGCCCCGTCATGCGCGCCGCCCTGCTGAGGCTGGGAGGAGACGCCGCGCGGCTCGCCCTGGTGGCGCACCATCTGGTCGTGGATGCCGTGTCCTGGGGAATCATCATCGAGGACCTGCTCACGGCCTACAGCCAGCGCTCCAACGGGCAGGAGGTGGGACTGCCTCCGAAGACGACTTCGTTCCAGCGCTGGGCGCAGCAGCTCGAAGCCTATGCCGCGTCGCCAAACGCCCGGGCCGAGCTCGACGCGTGGCTCGCCGCCACGCATCGCGACGACGCCCAGGAGCTGCCAGTGAATGATGCCGCCGCCCCGGACACCGTCCGGGACGCGGGCACGCTCGTGTCGTGGCTCGAAGCCGAGGAGACCCAGCTCCTGTTGCACGAGGTCCCCACGGCCTACGACGTCAAGGTCAACGAGGCGCTGATCGCCGCGCTGGCGCGCACGCTCTCGGGCTGGACCGGCCAAGGCACGGTCCGCATCGACCTGGAGGGCCATGGCCGTGAGTTCTTGTTCGACGATGTCGACCTGAGCCGCACGGTGGGCTGGTTCACCGCGCTCTTCCCGCTCCGGGTGCACGTCGGGGCCCGGGAGAGCGCGCGAGAGATGCTCGCACGCACCAAGGATGCGCTTCGCCGGATTCCCAAGGGCGGCATTGGCTACGGCGTGCTGCGCGCGCTGTCTCCGGATGAGAGCATCCGCTCCAGGCTCCAGGCCATTCCGAGCGCGGGCGTCGTCTTCAACTACCTGGGCCAGATGGGCGCCGTTCCGACGCAAGGCGTGGTCCGCGGCCGGGCCCGGGAGGGGCTGGGGCCGCTGCACTCGCCGTGCGCCGCCCGGCCGCACCGCATCGAGCTCAACGCCGTCGTCGATGCCGGGCAGCGGCTGCGGTTCGACTGGACCTTCGGCACCCAGGTCTTCCGCAAGGAGACCATCGAGAGACTGAACACGGAGCTGCACGGTCACCTCCGCGCCATCATCCGTGAGCGCACGGAGCCAGCCGCCGCCGTCCGCGTGGCCGCGGATTTCCCGGCCGCGCGCATGAGCGCGAAGGATTTGAAGCGCGTGCTGACGCTGACCAAGAAGCCGCGATGAACCAGGTGGACGGAGAGGGGGAGGACATTCCAATGACGTCTGAAGAGTCGGTCGAGGACATCTACGAGCTGGCGCCAATGCAACACGGCATGCTCTTCCACGCGCTGCTGGAGCCCAGCGCGGGCATGTACGTCGAGCAACTGAGCTGTGAGGTGCGCGGCGTCCTGCCCATCGAGCGATGGAAGGAGGCCTGGCAGCACGTCCTCGCGCGGCACCCCATCCTGCGCTCCGCGTTCCTCTGGGAGGGTCTGGAGAAGCCGCTACAGGTCGTCTCGGTGGAGGCGGAGGTCCCCTGGCGCCTGGAGGACCTCCGGGGCCTCTCCGGGGACGCCCAGCAACGGTGGATTGACGACTTCCTGCGCGAGGACCGCCTCCAGGGCTTCGACCTGGGCACCCCGCCGCTCATCCGCTGCGCCCTGCTCCGTCTGGATGACGAGCGCACCCTCTTCGTGTGGACGTATCACCACCTCCTGCTGGACGGCTGGTGCTTCTCTATCGTCCTCCGTGAGGTGCTGGGCGCCTTCGAGGAGGGCGTCGCATCGCTCCCCCCACCCTCGCGGCCCTACCGCGACTACATCACCTGGTTGCAGGAGCAGGACCCCGCCCGAGCGGAGGTCTTCTGGCGCGATCTGCTCCGGGACTTCCAGCGGCCCACGCCCCTGCCCTTCTCCGAGCATCAGGACGACAGCGGCCCCGCCCCCGGCACCCAGCCCGTGGTGACCCGGCATCTGTCTCGTGAGCTCACCCAGCGACTGGCGGGCTTCGCGAAGGAACACCGGCTGACGCTCAACACGCTGGTGCAGGGAGCCTGGGCGCTCGTCCTCGCGAGAGCGTCGGGCACCGATGACGTCATCTTCGGGGTGACGGTCTCCGGTAGGCCCTCGGACCTGGCGGGCGCGGAGTCCATGGTCGGGCTCTTCATCAACACCCTGCCGCTGCGGGCGCGGCTGGACGAGGGCGCGAGTGTCCCGGCGTTCCTCTCCGCGCTCCAGGCCCAGCAAGGCGCCGTCGAGCCCTACAGCTACACCTCGCTCGCGGACATCCAGAGCTGGTCGGACGCCCCGCCTGGCCGTCCGCTCTTCGAGAGCCTGCTCGTCTTCGAGAACTACCCGCTGGACGCGTCGACGCTCCTGCCGCGAAGCGGCCTCACCATCCGCGACGTCAACACGCACGACCGCATCAGCTATCCGCTGGCGCTGGTCGCCATTCCTGGCGAATCGCTCGAACTCCGGGTGATGTACGCGCCGGATCGGCTCTCGCCCGGGGCGGCCGAGCGCATCGCCCGGCTCCTCGAAGCCGCCGTCCACTCGCTCGTCAGCGCGAAGACGGTGGGGGACATCGACCTGCTGGAGCCCTCCGCCCGGCGGGTACTTTCGGAGTGGGGCCAGAACGTCCGGCGTTTCGACGCCCACGAGCCGATTCACCTGCGCGTGCCCCGGGCATCTCCAGGAGCGACCGCGCTGGTGGGCCCTCATGGCCAGACGCTCAGCTATGAGGAGCTCGACGCGCGCGCGGAGCGCGTGGCCCGGAACCTGCGCCAGCTCGGCGCGGGACGGGACCGGCTCGTCGGCGTCTGCATCCACCGCTCCACGGACATGGTGGTGGCGCTCCTGGGCGTGCTCAAGGCGGGCGCCGCGTACCTGCCCCTGGACCCCGCCTACCCCGCCGAGCGGCTGGCATACATCGTGGGCGACGCAGCCCCCATCGCGATTCTCAACACCGGCTCGGACCCCATCCCGGCCCCCCGGACTCCGCGGCTCGACGTCACCCGCCTGGCGGAGGCGCCTGACGCGCCCGCAGGTGAAGCCGTCCAGTTGGATGACCTCGCCTACGTCATCTACACCTCCGGCTCGACGGGCACCCCCAAAGGGGTGCTGGCCACCCACCGGAACCTGCTCAATGTGGCGGAGTGGTACACGGAGGCCTTCGGGCTCACGGCGAGGGACCGGACGGCACAGGTCGCCAGCATCGCCTTTGATGCCTCGGTCGTGGAGATATGGCCGACGCTCGCGTCTGGCGCCACGCTGCACCTCGCCCCACCCGAGCTGTCCACTGCGCCGACCGGGCTCGCTCGCTGGCTGGTGGAGCGCGACATCTGCATCACCTTCCTCCCGACGGTGGTCGCGGAGGAGATGGTGGCCATGCCATGGCCCTCCGCGTGTGCGCTGCGCATCGTGTTCACCGGTGGCGACAGGCTCCACGCCATTCCTCCGGCGGGGCTTCCCTTCCGGCTGGTCAATATCTACGGCCCGACGGAGACGACGGTGCTCGCAACCGCCGGCGTCGTGGAGCCGGGGTATCGCCACGGCCTGCCATCCATTGGCCGGCCCATCGCCAACGCCCGGGTCTACATCCTCGACCGGCAGCGGCGGCCCGTCATCCCAGGCGTCATCGGTGAGCTGTACATCGGGGGAACGGGCGTTACCCGCGGATATCTGAACCGGCCCGAGCTGAACGCGGAGCGATTCGTCCCCGATCCGTTCTCCGGCGATCCCGACGCCCGGATGTATGCCAGCGGTGACTTCGCCCGGTTCCTCCCGGATGGGACCATCGCCTTCCACGGCCGCGCGGACCGGCAGGTCCAGATCCGAGGCGTGCGGGTAGAGCTCGGAGAGATTGAGGCCGCGCTGGCGCAGCACCCCGCAGTCACCGCCGCCGCCGTGCTGAGCGAGGCGCAACGCCAGAATGGCGACGTCCGCCTGATTGCCTTCGCCGCCAGCACTGCGCCGACCCCGCCCGCCCCCACCACGCTCGCGGCCTTCCTTGCCACGAAGCTGCCCGCGGCCATGCTCCCCGTCCGCATCTTCGTCGTCGAAGCGCTCCCACTTACGCCCAACGGCAAGGTCGACACCGTCGCGCTCGAGGCCCAGGCCCAGGAAGCGAGAGTCCAGACCGAGCATGCGGCGCCGCGCACGCCTCACGAGGAGATTCTCGTGGGTATCTGGAGCGCGGTCCTCGGCCAAGCGCACGTCGGCGTCCACGACGACTTCTTCGACCTCGGAGGCCATTCGCTCAAGGCAACCCAGGTCATCTCGCGCGCCCGTGAAGCCTTCGGAGCCGAAATCCCGCTGCGTGCCCTCTTCGAACACCGCACCATCGCGCGGCTGGCGGAGACACTCACCGGCCATGGGACGGCCATCGAGCCCATCTCGCGTATCGACCTCTCCAGCGGCGCCCCCCTCTCGCCAGGGCAGGAGAGCCTGTGGTTCATCGATGCGCTTGGAGGCGAGAGCTCGGCCTACAACGTCCCACTGGTGCTCCGGCTCCAGGGGACGCTCGATGAGGCCGCGCTGGCGCGAGCCCTCCACCTCCTCGTCGAGCGTCACGAAGCGCTGCGCACCACCTTCCACGAGCGCGCGGCTGCCCCCATTCAGCGTATCGAAGCGCCTCCCGCCTCGGTGCTCACCAGCGAGGACGCCTCCCCAGCCCAGCTCGACGCACGCATCGCGGAGGAGATCGCCCGGCCCTTCTCCCTGACGCAAGGCCCTCTCTTCCGCGCCCACCACTTCCGGCTGGCGCCCGACGCGCATGTGCTGCTCCTCAACCAGCACCACATCATCGCCGACGCCTGGTCTGTCGGAATCCTCTTCCGTGAGCTCTGCACCGCCTACGCGGCGCTCGTCGGTGGCGGGGAGCCCGAGCTGTCCGCGCTGCCCATCCGCTACGCGGACTGGGCCACATGGCAGCGTCAGCGTCTGGCGTCCGGCCGCATGGAGGAGAGTGTCGCGTACTGGCGCGAAGCCCTGAAGGACGCCCCGACAGTGCTCGCGCTTCCCCTGGACCGGCCCCGCCCGGCGCGGCAGCGGTTCCACGGGAAGCTGCGTCCCTTCGTGCTCGAAGCGCCGCTGGGGCAGCGCATCGAAGCCCTCTCCCGCGACTCGGGTGCCTCGCTGTTCATGACGCTGCTGGCCGCATTCGCGGCGTACCTGGGGCGCATCACCGGCCAGGAGGACATCGTCATCGGCTCGCCGGTCGCCCAGCGAGACCGGCACGAGGCGGAAGGCGTCGTCGGGTACTTCCTCAACACGCTCGCGCTTCGCATCGACCTCTCCGGAGACCCGACGTTCTCCGAGCTGCTCTTGCGCGTCCGCAAGACGGCGCTCGACGCCTACGCGCATCAGGACGTGCCCTTCGAGAAGCTGGTCGCGGCGCTGGAGGTTCCCCGAGACCTGGCGCACAACCCGCTGTTCCAGGTGATGTTCGTCCTCCAGGGCCAGAGCAGCGGGGTCTTGCAGCTCCCGGGCCTCCACGCCGAAATCCAGGCGCCCGAGAGCAGCTCATCGAAGTTCGACCTCACCTTCTTCGTGGAGCCGAAGGACGGCGCGCTCGCGTGCAGCATCGAGTACGACACCGACCTCTTCGATTCGGAGCGAATCGACCGGATGGCCGCGCACCTGGGCCGGCTGCTCCAAGCCATCGCCGAGGAACCCGAGCAGCACACCTCCGAGCTCCCGCTCCTGTCACATGACGAGCGGCGGCTGCTGACCGACCTCAACCGAACGGAGCGCACGTACTCCAACCGCACGCTCCCCGAGATGTTCGAGCGTCAGGCCCAGAAGACGCCCGACGCCATCGCGCTCGAATACCGTGGGGAGACCCGGACGTATCGCGAGCTCGACGCGGCGGCGGAGGCACTGGCCGACCGGCTCACCGCGCTCGGCGTCGGGCCGGGCGTCCGGGTCGCGCTCTGCCTGGAGCGCTCCATCACCGCGCTGACCGCCGTCCTCGCGACCCTCAAGGCGGGAGGCGCCTATGTGCCCGTCGACCCCGCGTACCCGGTCGAGCGACTGCGTTACATGCTCGAAGACGCGCAGCCTCGCGTCCTGCTCACGGAGCGGAAGTACGAGGGTCTGCTCCCTTCAGGGGGGCTGACGCTCGTCGTCCTGGACGAAACGAGCGCCCCTGCCGCGAAGGCGCCTCGTCCCCGGCTGGAGCCCCACCACCTCGCCTACGTCCTGTACACGTCGGGATCCACGGGCAAGCCCAAGGGGGTGGCCATGCCCCACCGGGCGCTGGCCAATCTCATCGAATGGCAGACCGAGCACGCCCGTGCATTGCGCACGCTCCAGTTCGCGCCGCTCAACTTCGACGTGTCGTTCCAGGAGACCTTCTCGACGTGGTGCTCGGGCGGGACGTTGGTGCTCGTCGACGAGGCGACCCGGCGCGACCCGGATGCCCTGGTCGAACTGCTCGATACGGCGCGGATTCAACGCCTCTTCCTGCCGGCCGTGGCGCTCCATCACCTCGCGCAGGCCGCCTTGCGGACAGCGCAGCTCGTGCCGGGGCTCGAAGAGGTCATCACCGCGGGCGATCAACTCCGCATCACCGAGCCCATCCGCCGCTGGTTCCAGGCCGGGCACATGCGCCTCCACAACCACTACGGCCCCACGGAGTCGCACGTGGTCACGGCGCATGTGCTGGAAGGAGCGCCGCAGGACTGGCCCGGACTGCCGCCGATTGGCAAGCCCATCGCGAACGCGGCGGTCCATCTGCTCGACGCGAACCAGCGCCCCGTCCCCGTGGGGGTCCCCGGCGAGCTGTACCTGGCGGGCGCCTGCCTCGCGGACGGCTATCTGTCGCAACCGGAGCTCACCGCCGAGCGGTTCGTCGAGCTGCCGCTCTCTCCGCCCGTCCGAGCCTACCGGACCGGAGACCTGGGCCGGCTGTCACCGGATGGGACCATCGAGTTCCTCGGTCGCGCCGATGACCAGGTCAAGGTCCGCGGCTTCCGCGTGGAGCCCGGCGAGATTGAGCGCGCGCTGTGCGCCCACCCCGACGTTCACGATGCCGTCGTCATCGTCGACGGCGACGACTCGCGCGAGAAACGACTCATCGCCTATGTCGTTCCGGGGTCGGCACCCATCGAGGCACTCCCTGCGTTCCTCGCCAGGGAGCTGCCCGAGTACATGATCCCCGCCCTGTTCGTACCGCTCGCCGCGCTGCCTCGGACGCCCAGCGGCAAGGTCGCTCGCCGTGGCCTCCCCGCGCCGGCCCAGCCCGAGCAGGTCGAGGCACCCGCCGAGCCACGCACGCCCACCGAGGCGGCCGTGGCACGGGCCTTCGAGCAGGTGCTGGGGCGCGGCCGCATCGGCCTGGACCAGGACTTCTTCACGCTGGGCGGCCACTCACTGCTCGCGATGCAGGTCGTCGCGCGAATCCGCGGCGAGCTGGACTCGGACCTCCGAGTCTCGGACCTCTTCGAGAACAGCTCCATCGCCGCCCTGAGCCGGCTGCTCGACGCGCGTCGAAGCAGCCAGACGCTGACGCTCGCCCGGATTGAACCCGCGCCCGACGGCGCTCCGATTCCGCTGTCGTTCTCACAGGAACGGCTCTGGTTCCTGGAGCAGCTCTACCCCGGCACCTCGACCTACAACCTGCCCATGGCGCTCCGGCTGACGGGCACGCTGGATGTCGGTGCCTTCCAGGAGAGCTTGTCCGCCATCGTGCAGCGGCACCAGGTCCTGGGGATGCGCTTCGTCGAGCGCGACGGCCGTGTGTGGCAGGAGCCACGCGCGCAGCAGGACGTGACCTTCGAGCACGCCGCCCTGGAGGAGACGTCAGACGATGCCCTCCGCCGCGCCATCGAGGAAGAGGCCGCGCGCCCCTTCGACCTCGCGCACGGCCCCCTGTTCCGAGCGAAGCTGTTCCGGCTCAGCCCGACCACTCACGTGCTCGTGGCGACGATGCACCACACGGTCGGAGACGGCTGGTCCATCAGCGTGCTCGTGCGCGAGCTCTCGCAGCTTTATGCCGGGCGCGTGAGCGGACAGCCCGCGGCACTGCCCGAGCTCTCCGTCGACTACCTCGACTTCGCCTACCAGCAACGACAGCACCTTCAGGGCGAAGTGCTGGAGAAGCGGCTCGACCACTGGAGGAAGACGCTCCAGGGGGCGCCCTCCGTGCTCGACCTGCCCATGGACCGCCCGCGTCCGCCCCGGACGAGCTTGCGCGGTGCCACGCAGCGAATCGCACTGGGCCCGGCGTTGAGCGACGCCATCGAAGCCCTCAGCCTGCGCTCGGGTGGAACCCACTTCATGGTCCTCCTGAGCGGGTTCGCGGCGTACCTGTCGCGCCTCACCGGGCAGGAAGACATCGTCATCGGCACCCCCGTGGCCAACCGGGACCGCGCGGAGCTGGAGCCGCTGATTGGCTTCTTCGTGGGGACGCTGCCGCTGCGCATCGACCTGTCCTCGGACCCGACGTTCGAGGCGCTCATCGCGCGTGTGCGCGCCTCCGCGCTGGATGCCTATGCGTACCAGGATGTCCCGCTCGAGAAGATTGTCGAGGCGCTCGGCGTCGAGCGGAACCTGAGCCACGCGCCGCTGTTCCAGGTGATGTTGATGCTCCAGAACACGCCGGAGGGCGAGCTGAGCCTCCCGGGCCTCACCCTGGAGCCCATCGACCTGGAGGTCCAGAGCGCGAAGTTCGACCTCACGTTGAGCTTCGAGCCCACGCGCAATGGCCTGGCGGGCGTCATCGAATACAGCACGGACCTCTTCGACGCGGACCGCATCGAGCGGATGCTCGCGCAGCTCCAGGTGCTCTTCGCGGACGCGATGGCGCATCCCACGAAGCGGCTCTCGGAGCTGGCGCTCCTTCCCGAGCATGAGCGGCAGTCCGTCATCGCGTTCGCCCAGGGGCGCGTGGTGGAGCCCACCCGGCAGCTTCCGGCGCATCGGCTCGTGGAGGAGCACGCGCTGCGCACGCCGGACGCCGTCGCCCTGGAGCTGGGCACGGAGACGCTCACGTATGGGGAGCTGAATCGGCGGGCGAATCGGGCCGCGCACCAGCTCATCGCGATGGGCGCCGGTCCGGAGACGCTGGTGGCCCTGGCGGTGCCGCGCTCCTTCGAGATGCTCATCGGCCTGCTCGCCATCTGGAAGGCAGGCGCCGCCTACGTCCCGCTCGACCTCTCGTACCCGAAGGAGCGCCTCGACGGCATCCTCGAGGACTCAGGCGCCACGCTCATGGTGAGCACGCACGCGGCCGAGGCGCGTTGGCGTACGCCCCAGGTCCGAACGCTCTGGCTCGATGAGGACTCGGACGCCCTTCCCCATGGCAACCCGGACAGCGGCGTGCGCATGGAGAACGCCGCTTACGTCATCTACACCTCGGGCTCCACGGGCAAGCCCAAGGGCGTCGTCCTGGAGCACCGCGGGCTCGCGAACGTCATCGAGATGCAGCGGCACGAGCTGGGCGCGGACGCGAGCTGCGTCATGCTCCAGTTCTCGTCCATCTCCTTCGACGTCTCGGTCTGGGAGATCGTCATGGCCCTGGCCAACGGGGGCCGGCTCGTGTTGGCCCCCGCGGACACGCTGCTCGCCGGCGATGAGCTGGCCCGTGTGCTCATTGCCCACGGCGTCACGCACATGGTGCTGCCGCCGACCTCGTATGCGGCACTCCCAACGGACCGCGAGTACCCCGCGCTGCGCATGCCTGCATCTGCGGGCGAGGCGTTGCCTCCCGAGGTCGTTCGCACGTGGGCGCGGCCCGGCGTCCCGTTCGTCAATGCGTATGGCCCGACCGAGGTGTCCATCATCAGCACGCTCGGCTTCTGCAACCCGGACGACGGCGGGGCTCCGCCCATCGGACGCCCTGCGCTCAACCTGGAGGGGTATGTCCTCGACCGCCACGGCGCGCTCCTGCCCATCGGTGTCCCGGGCGAGCTGCACCTTGGTGGTATCGGCGTCGCGCGGGGCTACCTCCACCGCGAGGAGCTGACGCGCGAGAAGTTCATCCCCCATCCGTTCAAGCCGTCTGCGCGGCTGTACCGGAGTGGAGACCTCGTCCGCTGGCGCAAGGATGGCAATCTCGAGTACCTGGGGCGCATCGACCACCAGGTCAAGCTCCGCGGCTACCGCATCGAGCTGGGTGAAATCGAGGCGGTGCTCGCCACCTACCCGGGCGTCGCGAAAGCGGTGGCCCAGGTGTACGCCGCGGGGGCTGCTGGCGGCGTGATGACGCTCGTCGCCTACGTCGTCTCGTCCCAGCCCGTCGACACCCACGCACTCCGCGAGCACGCGAGGAGGAAGCTGCCCGAGTTCATGGTGCCCTCGGAGCTCATCCGCCTGGAGGAGCTGCCCCTGTCATCGAGCGGCAAGGTGGACAAGCGGCGCTTGCCACCCCCGCGCTTCGAGGAGCACGCCGCGGAGACGCGCTTCGTGGCCCCGAGCACGCCAGCGGAGCAGGCGCTGGCCTCCATCTGGGAGGCCCTGCTCGAACGCCGGCCAATTGGCGCGCAGGACAACTTCTTCGACCTCGGTGGGCACTCGCTCCTGGCGGCGCAGGTGATGAGCCGGGTGCGGAGGACCTTCGGCGTCGACGTGCCGCTCTCCGTCATCTTCGAGCAGCCGACGCTGGCGGCGCTGGCCGCCGTGATTTCCGCCAAGGACGCCGCGCCACGGCTGCCGCCGCTGGTCCGGTGGACGGGCACAGGGGACCGGCCGCTCTCCTTCGCGCAGGAGCGGCTGCGCTTCCTCGCGGAGCTCGAAGGAGACAGCTCGGCCTACAACCTCCCGGTTGCGTTCACGCTGCGAGGCTCGCTTGACGTGGACGCGCTCCGCCGAAGCCTCCGGCGCGTGCTCGACCGCCACGAAGTCCTCCGGACGCGATACCCGCTCGTCGAGGGTCAGCCCGTGGCCCGCGTGCTCGACGCCGAGCTCTCCCTGAGCACCGAAGACCTTCGCGGCCCTGGAGCGTCCTCGCTCGACCAGCGGCTGGCCGAGGAGTCCGCCCGTCCCTTCTCGTTGGAACAGGGGCCCGTCGTGCGCGTGCACCTGTTCCGACGCGCGGATGACGAACACGTCCTCCTGGTGGCCATGCACCACATCGTGTCCGACGGCTGGTCCTTCGGCGTGATGATGCGTGAGTTCTCGGCGCTCTACACCGCGGAGGTCCGTGGCGAGCCGCTGGAGCTGCCCGCCCTCCCCATCCAGTACACGGACTACGCGGCGTGGCAGCGGAGCTGGCTCGACGGGGACACCCAGGAGCAGCACCTCGGCTACTGGCGGAAGGCGTTGGCGGGGGCACCCGCTGTCCTGGAGCTGCCGACCGACCGGCCGCGGCCCGCCGTCCGGAGTCATCGAGGCGCCGCCGAACCGGTGGCGCTGGACGCTCGCACGGCCCTGGCGCTCACCGCACTCTGCCGCGAGCAGGGCGTGACGGCGTATATGGCCCTGCTGGCCGCGTGGGGCGCATACCTGGGACGGATGAGCGGGCAGGACGACGTGGTCATCGGCTCGCCGTTCGCGGGCCGCCGCATCGCGGAGACCGAGCCACTCATCGGGTTCTTCGTGAACTCGCTGCCGCTCCGCATCGACCTGGGCGGTGAGCCGACGTTCATCGAGCTCCTCCAGCGCGTTCGGCGGCAGGTGCTCGACGCGCACGAGCACCAGGACGTGCCCTTCGAGAAGATCGTCGAAGTGCTCAAGCCGGAGCGCGTCCTGGGATCCAGCCCCCTCTTCCAGGTGATGCTCGCGTTCCAGCAGACGCACGCTGACGGGATGGCGCTCCCGGACCTGGAGGTCACGCCGGTGGCCCTCCCCAGCGGCGCGGCGAAGTTCGACCTCACCCTGACGCTCTCCGAGGCCCCCCAGGGCTTCGCGGGCGTGCTCGAATACGACCGCGACCTCTTCGACTCCTGGCGCATCCAGGCCCTGGTGCGCCAGTTGACGGGCTTCATCACTCGGCTGGCCACGGCTCCCCAGACGAAGGTCGTGGACGTCGAGCTGCTGAGCGCCGAGGAGCGCGCCAGGCTTCTCCCCTCCGCTCCCGAGGTGCCGCTCCGGCTGCCCGCCGTCCACGAGGTCATCGCAGCCCAGGCCCGGAAGTCGCCGACGGTCGTGGCTGTCGAGGCCGAAGACGGCAGCCTCACCTACGAAGCGCTGGAGGCTCGCGCGAACGCCGTGGCCCAGGCGCTGCGCGAGCGCGGCGTCGCGCCGGGGACGCTGGTCGCCATCGCCGTGGAGCGCTCGGTCGGGATGATGGCGGGGCTGCTCGGGGTTCTCAAAGCAGGTGCCGCCTATGTCCCGCTCGACCCCGCGTACCCGCGCGAACGGCTGGACTTCATGCTCTCGGACAGCGGCGCACGGGTGGTCCTCACCCAGCCGCACCTCGCCTCGATGTTCCCGAAGGCCGAGGTCCTGGTGCTGAACGACGACACGCGGGCCACGTTCGAGCCCGTGAGCGGCGACCTCGCCTACTGCCTGTTCACGTCAGGGTCGACAGGCCAGCCCAAGGGCGTGCTCATCGAGCATCCCGCTCTGGCGAGCCACATGGCGTGGATGCGTGACGCCCTGCCGCTGAGGCCGGAGGACCGGGTGCTCCAGCGCACGTCGCTCAGCTTCGACGCCTCCGTGTGGGAGCTGTTCGCCCCGCTGATGGTGGGCGCGCGGCTGGTGCTCGCGCCGCACGGCCTCGGAGCGGACACCGACCAGTTGGCCCGGGTGCTTCGCGAGCGCGACATCACCGTGCTGCAGCTGGTGCCCTCGTTGCTGACCGCGCTGGTGGAAGCCCCGGGCTTCGCCCACCTGCCTGCGCTCCGGCGCATCTGCGTGGGCGGCGAGCCGCTGCCCTCCGCGACGGTGCGCAAGGTCTTCAGCCTGTCGATGGCGGAGGTCTGGAATCTCTACGGCCCCACGGAGGCGACCATCGACGCGCTGGCGCACCGGTGCCTGCCCGAACAGGTGGGCGCCCATGGCCCCACCGAGCCGATTGGCCGCCCCATCCACCGGATGGAAGCCCTCATCCTCGATGGGAAGCTGCGCCCGGTGCCCGACGGCGTCCCTGGAGAGCTCTACCTCGCGGGGCCAGGGCTCGCGCGTGGCTACCTGGGCCGTCCGGAGCTGACGGAGGCGCGCTTCATCGAGCACGCCTTCCCAGAGGGCCCGACGCTCCGCATGTACAAGACGGGAGATGTGGTCCGAAGGCTCGCGGATGGGACGCACCTCTTCGTGGGCCGTGCCGACCGGCAGATCAAGCTGCGCGGCCACCGCATCGAGCTGGGCGAGGTCGAGGCCGCCGTGGCCCGGCACCCATCGGTGCGTGAGGCCGTCGCGCTGGTGCGTGGCTCCGGTGGAGACTCCCGGCTGGTGGCCTTCGTGGTCCCCCGCGCGTCCGCGCCGCGCCCCGAGCCCAGCGAGCTCCGCGGCTTCGTGGAGAAACAGCTCACGGCGAGCATGGTCCCCGGACGGTTCATCCTCCTGGACGCGCTGCCGCTCGCCCCCAACGGCAAGGTGGACACCCGCGCGCTGAGCGCGATGGAGCTCACCGATGAGCGTGTGACCACGCTGGAGGGGCTGCCGCGTGACGCCCTCGAGCTGGAGATGGTGCGCCTGTTCGAGGAGGTCCTCGGGGTGCCCGCGGTAGGCATCCACGACAGCTTCTTCGACCTGGGGGGACACTCCCTGCTGGCGCTCAAGATGAAGCTGGCCGTGGAGAAGCGCCTGGGCCGCCCGTTCCCCCTGGTGGCCCTGTTCCGGCATCCGACGCCCGCGCAGCTCACGGCGGCCCTCCGGACCGAGAGCGTGGCCCGCTCTCCGCTGGTGCCCCTGACCCCCGCCGCGCACGCGCTCATGGCCGGGAACGCGGACGCAAGCCGGACTCCGGTGCTCTACCTCGTCCCGGGAGGTGGCTCGACGCCGTTCTACCTGCTGTCCCTGGCCCGGCGCCTGGAGGGGGTCGCCGTGTTCGGGCTCCAGCCCCGGGGGCTGGACGGTGAGGCATCACCACACGAGACGGTGGAGGCGATCGCCGCGTGGTACGCGGACGTCATCCTCGAGCTTCAACCCGAAGGTCCGTACTGCGTCGGTGGTCACTCCATGGGTGGCCACATCGCCTACGAGCTGGCGCAGGAGCTCACGTCACGGGGCCGGGAGGTCGGCGTCGTCGCCATGCTGGACACCCTGGCCCCCTTCCCCGAGGCCACGCGTCCTCAAGGCGAGGGCTGGGACACCGCCCAGTGGATGGTCCACCTGGCCGGCATCATGGAGGCATTCTTCAACGTGAAGGTCGACCTCGCCCTGCCCGAGCTGCGGGCCCTGAACGAGGCCGAGCAGCTCCGGTTCTTCGTCGCGAGGCTCCAGGCCGCGGCGGTCCTCCCAGAGGGTGCGCAGCCCATCCACGTGCAGGGCATCCTCAACGTGGCGCGGGCCCATGACGGCCTGAGCTACCACCCGAAGCGAGCGCTGCCGGTGCCGGTGACGGTGTTCCGCGCGGAGGACCGCGACGAGCACGGCCCCGCGGAGCTCGCGGCGCTCGTGGAGGACAGCACGCTCGGCTGGAGCCGCTTGACGCAGCAGACCTGCGCGGCCTACCCCGTCCCCGGCACGCACCTGTCCTTGCTCCGCGACCCGCACGTGACGGTGCTGGCCCGGCACCTGCTCGCGCACCTGCCCCACCTGAAGTCCGCCACATGAACGTCCACAACGTCCTGAAGCTGCTGCACCTCGTCGCCGTGGTGGTCTTCCTGGGCGACATCGTCGTGACGGCCGTGTGGCGGCTGCTGGCGGACCGGACGCGCGAGCCGCGCGTGATTGCGTACGCGCTGCGGCTGGTACACGTCACCGACAAGTACCTGCTGGTCCCCAGCGTGTTCGCGCTCGCCGCCACGGGCATGCTGCGGGCGCACCTTCAGGGAATCTCCCTGTGGACGAGCCCCGCGCTCGCCGCCGGGCAGGTGTGCTTCATGCTGTGCGGCGTCGTCTGGAGCCAGACGCTACGCCCCATCCAGGCCCGCCAGCTGGCCATGGCGGAGGCGCTCGACAACGCGGGCGCCTCCTTCGAGGACTACCTGCTGCTCACGCGGAAGTGGTTCCGCTGGGGCTGTCTGGCCATGGCGCTCGCGTTCGGCTCCATGGCGCTGATGGTCCTCCACTGAAAGCACGAAGGGGAGCCCACGCCGGCTGGCGCGAGCTCCCCTCGGGTGCTTCATCCCGACTGACGGCTCAGAGCCACTTGGGCGAGGAGCGCCGCGGAGGAAGCGGCGCGGCCTCCGGCGACTTCACCGGGGCGGAGCTGCCCGCGCCCGCGGACCGGCCACCACTGGCGCTCCGCGGAGCGCCCGAGCCGCCCCGATTCGAACCCGCGCCGGACCTACCGCCGCCCTGCGCGGAGCGATTGCCCTCGGGACGGCCCTGGCCCTGGCCACCCCCACCGCGCCCTCCTCGGCGACGGCGCGAGGCGCCCGAGGGCTGGCCTCCACCACCGCCACCATTGCCAGCGGGACGCGGCGCCCCCTGGGGACGCCCACCACCGCCCGAAGGACGGGCCTCCGGCGCGGCACCCGAGGCTAGATTCACGGGCCGCGGGGCGGGCTGGCCCGAGCGGTATGGATGGTCTTCCACCACGGGCACGTTGCGGCGGATGGTGCGCTCGATGTCGCGCAGGTACGCGCGCTCCTCGGCGTCGCAGAAGGACACGGCCGTGCCGCTGGCCCCCGCGCGGCCGGTGCGGCCAATGCGGTGCACGTACTGCTCGGGCACGTTGGGCAGGTCGTAGTTGACGACGTAGCTCAGCCCGTCGATGTCGATGCCGCGCGCGGCGATGTCCGTGGCCACCAGCACACGGAGCGTCCCGGAGCGGAACTCGTCGAGCGCGCGCTCACGCGCGTTCTGGCTCTTGTTGCCGTGAATGGCCGCCGAGCTCACGCCCGCGCCTTCGAGCTGCTTCGCCACCCGGTTCGCGCCGTGCTTCGTGCGGGTGAAGACGAGCGCGCGGGTGATGTTGCCCTCCTTCAGGAGGTGCGTCAGCAGGCCGCGCTTCTGCTCGCGCTCCACGAAGTACACCTGCTGGCTCACCGTCTCCGCCGTGCTGGAGGCCGGGGTGACCTCCACGCGGACGGGGTCGGTGAGGATGCTGCGCGCCAGGTCGACGATGTCCGGCGGAAGCGTAGCGCTGAAGAACAGCGTCTGCCGCTTGGGCGGCAGCGCCTTGATGACGCGCCGCACGTCATGGATGAAGCCCATGTCGAGCATGCGGTCCGCCTCATCGAGCACGAACACGTCGAGCGAGCGGAGCGACACGTAGCCCTGCTCCATCAGGTCGAGCAGCCGCCCCGGCGTGGCCACGAGGATGTCCATGCCACGCTGCAGCGCCTGGACCTGCGGATTCTGGCCCACGCCCCCGAAGATGACGGTGTGGCGCAGGGGCAGGTTCTTTCCGTACGTCGCGAAGCTCTCACCGACCTGCCCCGCCAGCTCACGGGTGGGCGTCAGGACCAGGCACCGAACCGGACGGGCACCGCCCGGGGGCGCCTTGGCGGACAGCCTCTGGAGGATGGGGAGCGCGAAGGCGGCCGTCTTGCCCGTGCCCGTCTGGGCCACGCCGAGCACGTCACGCCCCACCAATGCGTGCGGGATGGCCTTCTGCTGGATGGGCGTGGGCGTGGTGTACCCCTCCGCCTTGACGGCGCGCAGGAGGGTCTCGTGAAGCTGGAGTTCGTCGAAAGTCATGTGTTCCTGAAGTGAAGTGAGCCCGCCCCCTCCTCAGGGGAGGGAGCCCGCGCAGCGCGCCCGTTCGGGCTCTTGCCCAGGGCGCCTGGCGGTGCGCGGTCGGGCCCGGCCGGCCGAACCGCTTTGGGAACGGATGGGAACAGGGGGTCTCCCCACCCCATTCCGGAGAATCGGCGCGGGACCCTGCACTTTCCCGCTCCAGATGTCCCGTCAAATCAACGGCTTAATCACCGGATTTCCGGGCTCTGGTGGACATTTGTGCAGCCGTCGGCGCTTTCTCCAGGCACAGCACGAGAATGTCCCGCCAGCCCCGGGAACCCAGCCGGGCTCCCGGGGCGGACCTCTGTCTCAGGCGTGCGCGTCCTGGCGCGCCACCTGGAGCGCTTGGAGCGCCAGCGAGCCCGCCGTGGCGAACGCCTGGGGCGTGGAGTCACGCACGTGCGTGTCGCCAGCCACCAGCCGCACCTCCACGTCCACCAGCGGAAGCACCGCGTGGATGCGCCCGGTGGCCTGCCCGGAATGACAGACACGCGCGCTGTCAGGTGCTGAGCGCGCGCACGCGGGCCGCGAGGTTGTGCGTGAAGAGGCGGAAGATGCGCAGCGCCGCGGCCTCATGCGTGTCCAGGTAGTGCTGGAAGCCAGCGCGGGTGATGCGCAGCGCGCGGACCGAGGTCCGGGCGCGGACGTGCGCGGACACGGGCGCGTCCTGCACCAGGGAGATCTCCCCCAGGTAGGCGCCGGGCCCCAGCGTGTTGAGCTGGCGCGCGTCCGGCTCCGGCCCGCTGAACACGTCCACCGCCCCTTCCAGCAGCACGAGGAGGCCGCTGCCCGGCGTGCCCTTCTCCAGCAGCACGGCGCCAGAGGGGATGAGCACCTGACGGGCCACGCGGTAAAGGTCCTTCATGTCGTCGAGCGACAGCTCGCCGAAGATGGGAATGGCCTTGAGGTAGTGGTAGCCATCAGACTCCGGCGCCGCCGCGCTTGAGGGCAGCCGGGCGATGACGGCCTCGGCCTCCGCGTCCATGCCCAGGCGGCGCAGCAGCCGGGCCTTCTCCGCCGCGAGCGCCGGATCGCCCCTCGCGGTCTCCGAACCCCGCATCGTGTCCGCGAGCAGCGACAGCGCGCGCCGCGTGAAGCCCTCCGCGTCCAGGAGCTTGCACATGCGCAGCACGGCCTCCAGGTGGCGCGCATCTCCCGTGGGCACGCCACCGAGCGCCTCCACTTCCGCGTGCGGCTGGCCCAACTCCCGGTAGAGCTGCGCCGCTTCATAGGGGCGCCCCAGGCGGACCAGGCACTGCGCCATCGCCTCGCGGGCGCCCAGGCCCCGGTAGACCTCCAGCGCCCGCTCCATCGCGCCGCCACGCTCGAACGCCGCGGCCGCGCGCTCCACCTCACCCGCGCGCAGATATGCCTCCGCCGCGTCCACGTAGCGCCCGCCCTGGACGTACAGCTCCGCCACCAGGGCCGCCGCGCCGCAGCCGTCCAGCAGGCGCGCCGCGCCGGAGAAGTCCCGGGCCTGCCGCAAGACCTCCGCCAGCCGCTGGCGCTCCTCCACCGCGGCCTGGGTGGCCTCCTTCTGCAGCCGCTCGCGCTGCGAACCCCCCAGCTCCTCGTAGAGCCGGGCCGCAACGGCGGGCGACGGCTGCATCAGCAGCGCCTGGAATGCGCCGTCCCCCGCCATCGACCGGCGCGGGCCCTCCATGCTCGACTCCGCCTCGGACCGTGACATCGCTCGCCTCCCCCATTCCGGGCCCAGCTCCGGGCCGGTCCACACCGGCCGGGACTTCCCGAAAGACTGGAAAATCCTATAGCACCGAAGAGGGGCGGCGTCGCGCGTCCGCTCAGCGGACCGACACGAGCTCGGTGTCGAAGATGAGCACCGTATAGGGCGGAATCCGGCGCCCCGAGCCGGTGGCGCCGTACCCCAGCGACGAGGGGATGATGAGCCGGCGCCGGGCGCCCACCCGCATGCCCGCGATGCCCTCATCCCAGCCCTTGATGACCTGGCCGGCGCCCAGTGTGAAGGAGAAGGCGGGGCCGTTCCCGGTGGCGTCGAAGCTGCGGCCGTCCGGGAGGTAGCCGACGTAGCGCACCTGGACGCGGTTGCCCGGCTGGGCCTCGGCGCCGCCCGGCGCGAGGAAGGTGTCCTGGAGGTAGAGGCCGCTGGGCAGCAGCGTCATCGCGGCCAGGTCCACCTTGAGCGACTCCGCGTACGTCACCTTGGTGGGGTCGCCCGAGTCGGGGTTGACGCTCTCGTCGTCGCCACAGCCAAGCAGCGAGACGGCGAGAAGCAGGGGAGCCAGAAGCGAGCGGAGCATGAGGTCCTCGAAAGGGTACGCGGGCCGGGAATCGGCCTCGCGAGATGGCGAAGCCTGCCCCGGCCCGGGGACGGGCGAAAGGGGCCAGGGGTGTAGCCCCCACACCTTCCTGGCTGCCCCCCTGGAATCCTGGAGCGCGCTGGGTGGGCTTCCGTTATGCAGGGACCCGCGATGCCACGCTGGGTCAGCCTGCTCCTCTTCTTCGTCCCCGTGCTCACCGCGCTGTCGGTGGGCCATGTCTACCTCTATCGCCGGCTCGTCCGCGACGTCACGCGGCGCCAGGGTCTGCGACGCGCCGCCCAGGGCCTGTTCGCGGTGGGCTTCGCGGGTGCCCTGGGCGCACGGGTCATCGGCACCGTCCTCCCCTCCGAGGCCGCGCGCCGGCTGGGCATCGCCTTCCTCCTGTGGATTGGCTTCGTCCTCTATCTGCTCATGTTCACCCTGGCGGTGGACGCGGTGCGGAGCGTGGTCGCGTGGCGGGCCCGCCGGAAGCAAGCCGCGGCGACGGCGCCTCCCGCCGCGCCCGCGTCGCCGGAGCGCCGGGCCCTGCTGGGACAGGGGTTGGCCGTGGGCGCTGGCATCGCGGGCGTGGCGGTGAGCGGCTATGGCAGCTGGCGCGCCTTCCACCCGCCCGACGTGCGCGACATCCCCGTGCGCCTGCCCCACCTGCCCCGTGCGCTGGAGGGCTTCACCCTGGTGCAGCTCACCGACATCCACATCGGCGGCGTGATTCAGCGCCGCTTCATCGACGAGCTGGTCTCCCGCACCAACGCGCTCGCGCCGGACCTCATCGCCATCACCGGAGACCTGGTGGACGGCTCCGTGGACGCCCTGGGCATGTTCGCCGGAGGGCTCGGGAAGCTGAGCGCCCGGTACGGCACCTTCTTCGTCACCGGCAACCACGACTACTACTCGGGCGCCAACACGTGGGTCGCCTTCCTGGAAGGCCTGGGCATCCAGGTGCTGCGCAACCGCTCGGTGTCCATCGGTGACGCGGCCTCCTTCCAGCTCGCGGGCGTGGACGACTGGAGCGCGCACCGGATGGGCGAGCCGGGCTACGACCTGGACGCGGCGCTGCGCGGCGTGCGGCCCGACCGGGCCTCGGTGCTGCTGGCGCACCAGCCATCCAACTTCGACGAGGTGGCCCGGCGCGGCGTGGGCCTCCAGATCTCCGGCCACACGCACGGCGGGCAGATGTTCCCGGGCAACCTCATGGGCGACCTCATCTGGGGCGAGCGCAACGCGGGGCTGAGCCGGACGGGTGACTCGCAGATCTACGTCAGCCGGGGCTGCGGCTTCGTGGGCCCGCCGATGCGCGTGGGCGCGCCCCCGGAGATCGCCCGGCTGGTGCTGCTGCCCGCGTAGTCGCGACGCGCATCAGCCGATCGACATGTCCAGCACCAGCGCGAGCACGAAGCCCCACATGAGGCCGGTGGTGGCCTCGCGCTCGAAGCCGCCCCGGTGGCTCTCCGGAATCATCTCATGGCTGATGACGTAGAGCATCGCGCCACCCGCGAAGGCCAGGCCCCAGGGCAACAGCGCCGAGCTGAATGACAACGCGCCGATGCCGACCAGCGCGCCCACCGGCTCCACCAGCCCCGTGAGCAGCGCGAACAGGGCCGCGCGCGGTGCCGAGGCCCCGGTGGCGCGCAGGGCGAGCGCCACCACCAGCCCCTCCGGGATGTTCTGCGCGCCGATGCCCAGCGCCACGGACAGGCCGAGCGCCGGCTGGGGCGCCGCGAAGGACACCCCCACCGCCAGCCCCTCCGGGAAGTTGTGCAGCGTCATGGCCAGCACGAACAGCAGCACGCTGTTCCACTTCATGCCGCCTCGCCCCTCGTGCCCCTTGAGCGAGTGCTCATGTGGCATGAGGTCGTGCCACACGCGGAGGAACAGTCCGCCGCACAGCACCGCCGCCGCCACCCGCAGCGCCGCGGCGGGCCCGTCATGGCCCTGCCCTCGCACCAGCTCCACCGCCGGGATGACCAGGGAGAAGGACGTGGCCGCCAGCATCACCCCCGCGCTGAAGCCCAGCATCCGGTCCTGCGCCTTCCGGCTGAGGTCCGAGGTGACGAGCACCGGCAGTGCGCCCAACCCTGTTGCCATCCCCGCGAGCAGGCTTGCGACCAGCCCCGCCGACATGCCTTCGATGCCCCAATGTTCCACGCGTCCCAGGTGCCTCCGCGCTCAACACTAACGGCCTCGTCCTCCAAGGCAGTGTCAGGTGTGACTAGCGCACGCAACCCCGCGACTTTTCATCCCTTTGGACGCCCGGTGGCGAGCCCGATGACGAGGAGTCCCGGACTGGGCGCGCAGCCGCGTCGCCCAACACCGGCAGGCAACGCGGGACGGGCCTCCTGACTGAAGCGCCTCAGCGTGTGCTCGCGTGACGCTGGGCGGAGGCCACCGCCTGGGAGATGCGCTTGGAGTTGGGAAAGAGTCGCCGCGCCTGTTCCTCCACCTCCAGCGCGGCATCGAGCTGCCCCTGGGCGCCCAGGGCCTGAATCCACCCCGCCCACGCCTCTTCCAGCAGCGACATCGCGGCCTCGGCCGCGGAGGAGAAGGCCCGCTCCGCCTCCCCTGGTGCCTCCCGCACCGTGGCGAAGAAGCGCCCCAACTCCAACAGGGGTTCGGGGGCGCCCGCGGAGACGTCCGCCGCGGCTCGGAGCGCCTGCTCGGCCTCCGCGACCGCGGCCTCCGGGTCCGCTGCCGCGTGACGGTCCGCCAGCAGGGCCCGGCTCAGGGACAGGAGGTTGGGGATGAAGGCGGGACATTCCTGGGCCAGCGCCCGGTAGGCGTCACGCCTTCGGCCACCCTCCAGCGGCTCCGCGTTCGCCAGCTTCCACTTCCGGCGCAGCTCCTGGGGCGACACATGCTCGGACATGGCCCCGTACCCTACGCCTTCGGCGCACCGGCGTGTGCGCCGAGCGCGGCCCTCAATACGACGCGGTGATGCCCCAGTGCAGGCTGGAGTACGTCTCCGCCGCGACGCCGCCCTCGTCCCAGCCCAGCCGGCGCCCCGCCCCCGTGAAGGTGTCCTGGAAACGGGCCAGGCGGAACCGAACCGAGTACCCGAAGGGCCCCCAAATGTCGCCCCCCACCCCCAGCTCCGCTTCCCAGCCAGAGCTGGACACGGACGTGCCGTAGTCGCTGAGCTCCGCGTCCGTCGCGGCGCTCCCGCCGCCGAGGCTCCTGCCCGGCCGCGGGCTCAGGTAGAGCTGCCCTGCCCCTTCCACGCGGGCCCAGGACACCAGCGGCACCGACACCTCCAACCCCACCGCCGGGAACACGCGGTGCGTCCCGGTGAGCGGACTGTCGGCGGACGCGTCCACGTTGAAGGCGCGGGTGAGCAGGCCGCCGCGCAGCCCCACGTAGCCGGACTGTGCGTTCGGCGCGCCCTTGCCGAAGAAGTAGCGGTACAGCGCCTGGGCCGTGAGCACCGAGTCGGCGGCCGCCACCACTCGCGTGGTGGAGCGCCCCGCATCCGAGACCAGCGTCACGTGGGTGGACGCGAATCCGTGCCGGTAGCCCAACACCAGCCCCACGCCCTGAAGCAGCGACGGGCTGCGCGCCAGCGGTAGCAACTCCAGCTCGGCGGAGAAGCCCAGGTACGGCACCGATGTCGAGTAGCTCACCGTGTCCCCCAGCCGCTCACTGGCCGGGAGGCGGTCGTACGCGCCACACGACTTCACGCCTGGACGCGCGCAGTAGTTGCGCCACGTCGTCGTGCCCCCCAGCGTGAGCCGCGCCAGCGGAGGCCCGGTCACCGCGTCCCCCACCGTGCCCCCGGAGCCCGAGTCCAGCGCCACCTCCAGGAACGTCGCGGTGGTGGTGCGTGACTCCGCGTCCAGCGCCCGGTCCCGGCTCCGCGCATCTCCCGGCGCCGCATCCACCACCCGGAGGCCCGGCGCGGGCTTCATCGTCACCGGCACGTGCCGCTCCGCCGCGTTGGCCAGCACCGGAGCGGCGGCCACGGCCACCGCGAGCGCGCACCGCAGCCCCCCGCGAACCTTCGAGTGTCGGGCGTTCGTCATTCCCCAGGGAGGTTCACCCACGCCATCGGGGATGTCCAGGCTCGGCGGAGCTGCTGCCTTGTCGTCCTCAGACGTTCAGCGTCGCCGCCTGTCCCATCGCCTGGGTGCCCGAGGGCATCCGGGCCGGCTGCGGCTCGGACACCGGGGGTGACGGCTCCGCGTGCTCTGCCGCCAGGTGCTCGGCGCGGCCGATGCCCAGGAAGTCGCGGCGGTAGATGCGGACCATGGCCATGAAGATGGAGGCGATGAGCGGCCCCACCAGCAGCCCCATCATCCCGAACACCGCCAGTCCTCCGAACATGGACAGGAAGACGAGCAGCGGGTGCAGCGCCATGCGCGAGCCACACAGCCGGGGCCGGATGACGTTGTCGATGCTGCCCACCAGGAAGGCGCCCCAGGCCAGGAGGAACACGCCCTCACGCACCTGGTTCGCGGCGATGAGCACCACGCCGATGGGCCCCCACACCAGCGCGGTGCCTCCCACCGGCACCAGCGCCACCAGGACCATGGCCGCCCCCCACACGCCGGCGTGCGGCACGCCGGCGATGAGCAGCCCGACGAAGCCCACCGCGCCCTGGATGACGGCGGTGACGGTGTTGCCGTAGATGATGGCGTACGCGACGTCGGTGAACTCGCGCGAGAAGGCCTCGAAGTAGCGCCGGTCCAACGGAATCAGGCGCATGACCTCGGCCACCAGGCGCCGACCGTCGAGGAAGAAGTAGTACATGGCCACGGTCATCAGGAACAGGTTGATGACCAGGTCGGTGCCCGCCGCCGCCACGTCACGCAGCAGCGCCGCGCCCCCCGTCACCGCCGACATGAGCGCTCGCTCCATCTCCTCGGTGTTCGTGCCCAGGCGGAGGTAGCGCTCGAGCTCGAACGGCAGGCTGGCGAGAAACGGCTGACGCAGGTGCTCCTGTTCGAGCAACTGGTGCGCCTGCCCCACGAAGCGGAGCACCTCGCGCGCGACCATCCAGCCCACCAGCGCCAGCGGCGCCAGGATGAGCAGGAACACGGAGACGGTGGACACCCCCGCGCTGAGGGACTTGCGGCCCCGCAGCTTGTGGCACAGGTAGTCCTGCAACGGCATGAACAGCACGACCAGGAAGCCGCCGAGCAACACCGGCATCAGGAACGGCAGCAGAATCCTGGAGAAGAGGAACAGCGCCAGGGCGAACAGCCCGGCGAAGACGACGTTGGACCACCGCCTCGAGTCACGCACCGCCCCACCCCACCCCACTTGACGTAGCCACCGAACGCCGCCTTTTCCCAACGTAGGAACCGGCCCTCCCACCGGGAAGCCCGGCATCCACCTCACGGAGAACCGACTCATGACTTCTGGACGTTTCCTCCGCTTCTTCGCCGGATTGCTCACGCTCACCGCCTGGGGCTGTGGCGGCGGCGACACCGCCTGCACGGACTGCCCCGCGGTCGAGGGGCGTTACCGGATGCGGTTCAACGCGGACGCGGGCGTGCCGCCGGAGTGCGCCCTGCTGGGCGTGGATCTGCCAGTGGGCGAGGTGCTGGACATTGCCCGGACGGGCGACAGGCTCACCAGCCAGCTCGCGGGCGTGCCCCTGGAGGGAGCCATCACATTCCAGGGGACCTTCAGCTTGTCGGGGAGCATCACCAACGCCGGCGCGCCTGGGGGCGCCCGGACGGACACCCTGGCCCTCAACGGCAGCTACCTGGCTCCGATGACCGACGGGGGGACGGCGTCCATCTCCGGCGTCTTCACGGGCAGCCATGCGCGCGCGTCCGACACGGGCGGACAGCGCTGCAACGTCTCCAGCCCGTTCTCGGCGACCCGGGACTGAGGCCACGGGCCGCGCGAGAGCGAGGGTCCTGCTACTTCTTCTTCGACTCGGCGGCGGCCTTGGCCTCGGCCTTGTGCTTCTTCGCCCGCTTCTTCCAGGCCTGCCGGATCTTCATCTGCACGCGACGGTGCTTGCTCTTGCTGCGGGCCATCTTTGACTCCTGTGCTCCGTACGGAGACGTGAAAAGAACAGCCTAACTATCAGAACCCGATGGGCTCCCGGAAGAAGAACCCTCGGGCCCCTCTGGCTCCTCGGGCGTGTCCGGCGCCGGACGGGTGGGGTATGGGATGCCCTCGGCCCCGCGGACCTGGGTGGGGCGGGCGCTGGACACCGTCACGTCCCCCTCCCGGTCCTCGTCGCTGGGCCGCTCGCGGGCCGCCGGAGCGCTGGACTGCTGAGGGCGCTTCTTCACCGAGGCGAAGATGGGCTTGTAGGCGTTCAGGAACCGGCGGACCTCGTCCAGGGGCAGCGCCGGGCAGTGGTTCCCGTTGGCGCCCGTCATGGACGTGGCCATGCACATGGCGTTGAGGATGGCCTCCTCGGTGGCCTCCATGACGGCCTCGTAGAGGGGGTCCAGCCGCTGATCCAGGAGGATCTTCAGCTTGTAGACCATCTTCTGCGTGCGCCGGGGAATCATGTTGGCCGTCGAGAACCCCACGACGATCTCCCCCGAGCCATGCGCCGCGTAGCTGCCCACCCGGCCGATGCCCAGCGCCACGCGCTTGCACAGGCGGTTGATTTGATGGCTCAGCAGCGGCGCGTCCGTCGCCACCACCGCGATGATGGAGCCATAGGTCTGTCCGCGCCGGGGCGTGCCCTTGAACTTCTCCGCCAGCACCTCCCCCACGGGGAGGCCCCCCACCCGCAGGTTGTGCATCTTCCCGAAGTTGGACATCACCAGGACGCCCAGCGTGTAGCCGCCGAGCACCTCCGGCAGCTTGCGCGACGACGTGCCGATGCCGCCCTTGAAGTCGCACGTCACCATGCCCGTGCCGCCGCCCACGTTGCCCTCCGCCACCGGGCCGGCGGAGGCCTTGTTGATGGCCTCGAAGACGTGCGCCTCGCGCACGTGCCGCCCGGTGATGTCGTTGAGCCACGAGTCGTCACACTCCCCCACCACGGGGATGATGACGTCGTGCTCGTCGCCGATGCCGGGATAGCGGTCCACGAGGTAGCGCGCCACGCCGTCCGACACGGCGCCCACCGCCATGGTGTTGGTGAGGAGGATGGGCGTCTCGATGAGCCCCCACTCCATGAGCTGCGTCATACCGGAGACCTCGCCCGCGCCGTTGAGCACGAAGCCGCCTCCCGTCATGCGCTCCATGAAGATGTTCCCCTGGTTGGGGAGGATGGCGGTGACGCCCGTGCGCACCGGACCGTGGCCGGGCCGCAGCGGCCCGTCCCCCCTTATCAACGTGCTGTGCCCGACGAGCACCCCCTCCACGTCGGTGATGGCGTTCCACTTGCCGGGCTTGAAGCGTCCCAGCGGCAGCCCCAGCTCGCGGGCCCGGACACGCGGACCATTCTCCTCGGGGATTTGCACCATAGGAGGGGGACACTAACCGACCATCCCCCACCGTCAACCACGTCCCCCGGCCTCGCCTACCCCCTCACAGGACACCAGGCCGGGAGGCTCAAGCCTTCGCGTCCAAGCGGACCACCGGCTCGGCCGGTGAGGGAGCTTGCGTGGCACCGGCCACTGCCACGGGCTGGGTGGCCGCGGGCGTCGCCTCATCCAGGACCCCGCTCTTGCGCAGCACGGAGGCGGAGTGCTCGCTGGCGGCGCGGCGCGCCTCCCGCTCCTTGTAGCGGCGGATGGCGGGCGCCATGATTTCGCCAATGAGGCCCCGGTAGTCCATGCCGGCGCCCTGGGCGATGAGCACCAGGTCGCTCCAGCCCGGCGTGAGGCCCGGCAGCGGGTTGCACTCGATGAAGTAGATGCGGCCCTTGTCGTCCATGCGGAAGTCGATGCGCGCGACGTCGCGGCACCCCAGCGCCATGAACGAGTTGCGGGCCGCCGTGCGCAGCCGCTCCAGCAGCGCGGGCTCCAGCTTCGCCGGCGCGTCGTAGCGGATGCGGTCCGTCCAGTCGAGCTTGTGCTGGAAGCTGTAGACGGGGTTCCGCTCCCCCTTGTCGAGGAAGACGATCTCCATGGGAGGCAGCACGCGCGGGCGCCGCTCGCCCAGCAGGCCCACGGTGAACTCCCGCCCGCGGATGTACTCCTCGATGAGCGCCGGCTGCTGGTACTTGCCGGCGATCTCCCGCACCACCTCGCGCAGCTCCGCCTCCGTGTGGCAGACGCTCTTGGTGACGACGCCCTTGGAGCTGCCCTCCGCCACCGGCTTCACGATGAGGGGGAAGGAGGTGAACTCCTTGTTGAGGCGCTCCTTGCCCGTCGCCATGAGCTGGAAGTTGGGCGTGAGGATGCCGGCCTGACGGACGATCTTCTTCGCCAGTCCCTTGTCCAGGGCGATGGACAGCGTCGCCGGGTCGGAGCCCGTGTACGGGATGTCCAGCAGCTCCAGCATCGCCGGGACCTGACTCTCCCGGTTGCGGCCCTTGAAGCCCTCCGCGATGTTGAAGACGAGGTCCAGCGGCGTGCTCGCCAGCACCGAGGGCAGCTCGGGCGTCGCCTCCAGGTCGATGACCTCGTGGCCCCACGAGGCAATCGCCTCGCGGATGGCCTGGAGCGTGTTGGGCGAGTCGTACTCCGCCTCGCTGTCCTCCACCGCCTCCGCCGTGGCCATGGGCTTCACGCGCTTGACGTTGAAGCTGAAGCCCACGCGCAGCGGGCCGCTCTTGCGCGCGGGCTTGCCCTGCCGGCGCGAGGAGTCCTTGATCTTGTACCGCTTCGCCGCGCTCTGGATGATGGAGTTGATGACGCCATCCAGGTGCAGCCCGTCCAGCTCCGCCGACGCGTAGATGCTGGCGCCCGGCTCCAGGCTGGGCAGCGCGTTGATCTCCAGGAAGTACGGCACGCCGGCGTCGCTGAGGCGGAGGTCGATGCGGCCCAGGTCGCGGCAGTCGAGCGCCCGGTAGATCTTCTGCGCCATGCGCCGCACGTCCTCGGCGGTGCGGGCCGGAATCTGCGCCGGCGCGCGCACGCCGACCGCGCTCTCCCGCGACGTCTTCAGCGCGTAGTCATAGATGGCGTACTTGCGGCCGACCGTGACCGCCGGGTCGATGACGTACTCCACCGGCGCGAGGACCCCGTCGTAGTCGTTGTCCACGGCCTCCAGGAACGGCACCGTGAGGTCGTGGCCGGAGACGTACTCCTCCACCAGCACGCCGGACGGGTACCGCTCCAGCGCGGCGGCCACCTTGATGCGCACCTCGTCCAGCGTCTCCGCGACGGAGTCCTGGGTGATTCCCTTGGACGAGCTCTCGAAGTTCGGCTTCACGATGACGGGGAAGCGCAGGTTCTCCACCGACAGCTCGCTGAGCTTCTCCACGTACTGCCAACCGGGCGTACGGATGCCCTGCTTGGACAGCACCAGCTTGGTGAGCTGCTTGTCGAGCGTCACCGCCAGCGCGTACGCGTCCGAGCCCGTGTAGGGGAAGCCCAGCTCGTCGAAGAGGGCCGGATAGAAGGCCTCGCGGAAGCGCCCACGCCGCCCCTCGGCGGTGTTGAAGATGAGGTCCGGGCTGTACGCCTCCAGCCGCGCCACGGTGCGCGAGGCCGGACCGCTGACCTCGAAGCGCTCCAGGCGGTGGCCGATGCGCTCGATGGCCGCGGCGAGCGCGTTGACCGTCTCCTGGGTGTCGAACTCCGCCTCTTCTTCCGAATCAGACAACCTGAGGTTGTGGGTCAGCGCGATGCGCATGGGTACCCCCTTCGCTTCCTGAACGACGAGCGTCCGCGGCGGACCTTGGCCGCGGACATGAGCCTGCCGGGCGCGCGCTCATGCGCGACCGGCGTGCGAGCTGCAACGGTTACGCCCGCGACGACCTTCCCGTCGACCACCTGCGTCTGCGCCCAGGTGTCGCCCAGCCGCCAGCCCAGCGGGTCCCGCAGCACGCGCCACGCCTCCACGCCCCCGATGACGATCAACCCCGCGGCGGCGGCCACCGGCCCATGCGGCGCGGGCATCATCCCCAGCAGCACGATGAGCGCCAGCGGCGCGTTGCGCAGGGTGCTGTCGCGGTGCCGCGCCGCCGACCGCGTGGGCAGGTGCATCACCTTCACGCCGAAGATGCGCTTGCCCACGCTCTGGCCCTGGAGCATCCCGTCCGCCAGCAGCAGGAACAGCAGCGCCACCACCGCGCCCGCGGCGCCGCACACCACGTACAGGCCCCACGCCACCGCCACGTCCACCACCCGCGCGCCGGCGCGCAGCCAGAGCGACGCCTTGGGATAGGGAGAGCTGGGCCGGGTGTCCTCCTGTACCAACCGCAGGACGCGGCCCTCGTGCCGGGCCGCCGCCATGAGGACCCGGCTGCGCGAGGTACTCACTCCTCGGGCTCCAGCGTGAGGCCCTCCTCACGAGGCTCCGGCTCATCCAGCCCCGCGAGCCGAGCCAGCCGCTCGTGGGCGCTCAAAGGAGAGATGCGGGGCGCGGCCCTCTCGGCGTGCGCCTGCGCGTATTCGGCCGCGAGCGCCGCGGTGGGGCTGCCCGTCTCCGACATGCGCAGGAGCCGCCCGCGGGCCGCCTCCTCGTCGTGGTCCGCGGCGCTGCCCTCGCGCGTGAAGAGGATGAAGGCCATGGCCGGGCGCTTGGAGGACTCGCGCATCGCGAACTGGATGCCGTCGAGGTTCCAGCCTCTGGCCGTCCACTCGTTGAGGGTGCGCTCCAGGGCGCCCTCGTCCACGGTGGACAGCTCGACCACTTTGTACTGCAAGGGTCCCGGGGGAGTGACACGGGCCGCGCGACCGGCGCCGGGCCGCTTCTTCGCGGTGCGCCGGCGTTGGGGCGGGGGCTTCTGGGACTTACGTCCAGGCCGCTTCTGGGTTGGCATCGTGCAGCGTCATTTGGGCGCAACGCGCGCGGCGGATCAAGGGACAACCCGCCGCGAGCCCGGCCGGCTGTTGCCTACAGGAGCTTCGCCGCCTCCAGGGCATGGTAGGTGATGATGAGGTCGGAGCCGGCCCGCTTCATGGACGTGAGCGTCTCCAGCATCACCCGCTCGTAGTCGATCCACCCGTTCTGGCCAGCTGCTTTGAGCATCGAGTACTCGCCGGACACGTTGTACGAGACGACTGGCAGGTCCCAGCGCTCCCGGACGGCCCGGATGACGTCCAGGTAGGCCAGCGCGGGCTTGACCATGACCATGTCCGCGCCCTCCTCCACGTCCAGCGCCACCTCCTTCAGCGCCTCGCGGATGTTGCCGGGGTCCATCTGGTAGCCGCGGCGGTCGCCAGAGGACGGCGTGTTCTGGGCGGCCTCGCGGAACGGGCCGTAGTAGCCGGACGCGAACTTCGCGGAGTACGCCATGATGGGCAGGTCGCCGTAGCCCGTCTCATCCAGCGCGCCGCGGATGGCGGCCACGCGTCCGTCCATCATGTCGGAGGGCGCGATGATGTCCGCGCCCGCCTTCGCGCAGCTCACGGACATCTTCGCCAGCAGCGGCAGCGTGGCGTCGTTGACGACGTGGCCCCCTTCCAGGATGCCGCAGTGGCCATGGTCCGTGTACTCGCAGAGGCACACGTCCACGACCACCTGGAGGTCCGGCTCGGCCGCCTTGATGTCCCGGATGGCCCGCTGGACGATGCCGTCGTCGGCGTAGGCCTGGGTGCCATGCGCGTCCTTGTGGTTCGGGATGCCGAACAGGAGGACGGCGGGCACGCCCAGCGCCTTGGCCTGACGGGCCTCGGCGACGGCGTGCTCCAGCGAGAGGTTGAAGATGCCCGGCATGGAAGTGATGGGACGGCGCACGTCCCGGCCTTCCACGACGAAGAGGGGGTAGATGAAGTCGCCCGGGTCGAGGCGCGTCTCACGCACCATGTCTCGCAGGGCGGGGTTGCGGCGGAGGCGGCGGGGGCGGTGGATGGGATAGGCCATGACGGACGCCGGTATAAACCGCCGGCGCCGGCCCTTCATCGTTTCCGCCCCCTCGCCTGGCAGCTCAGCCTGCGACGAGCCTCCAGCTCTGCTGATGCTGCCGCTGCTCCCGTGCCCGCCGCAGGGCCTGGCGCTCGGCGACGCCCACCTCGCGCAGGGCCCGGGCGTAGCGCACGCGCGCCGCCTCCGTCCCCGCGGACAGGCCCTGCATGGCCGCCTCCAGCTCACGGCGGGCGTCCAGGATCTGCTGCTCGGTGCGGTCCTCGTACGTCATGTCCGTTTCTCCTCGCGGTTGGGGTGCGCCGCCGGGCCGTGCACGGGGCGGACCGTGGAGCACCAACGATTGGAATGGCCGCCAAGTCCCTGGAACGAGGGGGTACCGCAGCGCGGCAGGCACCGTGAGCCTGCGAAGGCGGCTTCTCACGGGCGCGAACGTAGCGCCGCGCCGAGGCTCCTGCCCCCCTCCCTCCCGTCCACCTGAAATGTCCGCCTCTTCACGCAATCGCCCGCCGCCCGGGTCGTCTACATTCGCAACCGTGAACAGTCAGGCACCTGCCATCGAAGTGAGGGGACTGCGGAAGACGTACCACCGGGCCTTCCGCAAGGGAGGCAGCGAGGCCCTCCGGGGCATGGACCTGACGGTGCCGCACGGCAGCGCGTTCGGCCTCATCGGTCCGAACGGGGCGGGCAAGACGACGTTCATCAAGAGCATCCTTGGCATCGTCCAGCCCACGGAGGGAACGGTGCGGGTGCTGGGCGGCACACCCGAGGACCCGCGCATCCGCGCGCGCATCGGCTACCTCCCGGAGCGCCTGCACCTGCCGGGCACGTGGACGGCCCCCGCCTTCCTGGCGACGGTGGCGCGCCTCAAGGGGCTCCCAGCGGACCGCGCCATGCCCCAGAGACTGCTGGAGCGGGTGGGCCTGGGTGACGCGGTGGGCCGGCGCATCGGCGGCTACTCCAAGGGCATGCGCCAGCGGCTGGGGCTGGCCGCGGCGCTGGTGGGAGAACCCGCCCTGCTGGTGCTGGACGAGCCCACGGACGGCATCGACCCCATGGGCCGCATGGAGGTGCGGCGCATCCTCCAGGAGGAGGTCCAGCGCGGCACCACCCTCTTCCTCAACTCGCACCTGCTGGCGGAGACCGAGCGGGTGTGTGATCGGGTGGCCATCCTCGCGGGAGGACGCGTCGTCCGCGAGGGACGGCTGGAGGACCTCGCGCGCGGCGGCGCCCGGTGGCTGGTGCGCTTCGCCCCGGGCGCCAGCGCGGAGGCCCTGGCCGAGGCGGGCTTCCACCGGGGCGGCGCCGAGGGCCAGTACCACGTGGAAGCCGAGGACCCGGCCGCGCTCAACGTAGCGCTGGACCGGGCGCGCGCGGCGGGAGCGCTGATGGTGGAGCTGCGGCGTGATGGAGCGGACCTGGAGTCGGTGCTGATGGGAACCGTGGAGGCCGCGGCGTGAGTCCGGTGCTGGGAATCGCGGGGTACGTGTTGCGCGAGGCGCTGTCGCGCAAGTTCATTCTGGCCTTCATCGTGGGCATCACCCTGGTGCTGACGGTGGTGGCGCTCAGCCTGCGCATCGAAGTCGTGGACGGCGCGCTGGCGGCGTCCCGGCTGTTCGGCGAGGAGCTGCGCACGAGCATCCGCTCCGTCGACGTGGCGCTGCGGCCCGTCTACCGGGCGGCGGCCTTCCTGGTGTTCTACGGTGGCATCCTGTTCGGCATCGTCGCGTGCTCGGACTTCGCGCCGTCCCTGATGTCGCCGGGCCGCATCGAGCACCTGCTCGCCCTGCCCGTCCAGCGTTGGCAACTGCTGACGGGGACGTTCCTCGGGGTGATGACGCTGGCGCTGGGCGGCACGCTGTACGGGACGACGGGGCTGGTCCTCATCTTCGGCGTGAAGGCGGGGTATTGGACCGCGGGGCCGTTCATCGCCGGGCTGCTGGCCTGCGTGGGCTTCGCGGCGGTGTATGCGGTGATGCTGACCACGGCGACGCTGGTGCGCAGCGCGGCCCTGTGCGCGGCGGCCGGCTTCGTATTCCTGGTGGGCGGCGTCATCGCGGGCTACCGGCAGAAGCTGATGCCCTTCTTCGAGGAGGGCATCGGGCGCAACGCCTTCAGTGCGGTGACGCTGGTGCTGCCACGGCTGTCCGCGCTGGCCATGGCGGGGGGCGACATCGCCGCGTCCGCGCCGCTGGAGGTGCGCTCGCTGGGGCTGCTCCTGCTCGGCGTGCTGGTGTTCGGATTCGGGGCGCTCGCGCTGGGCTTCTGGCGCTTCGACGGAAAGGACTACTGAGATGGGCAACCGTGGACGGCGCAGGGTGTGGCTCGTGGTGGCGGCGATGCTTTTCGTGGTGGCCGCGCTGTTGATGTTCACCGGCCAGGGGGAGGAGCCCGTCATGGAGACGCCGAGGGTGGAGTTCCCCCGGCGGATGCGGGCGCCGGAGCGCGAGCGCGCGGAGCGGCGGCGCACGCACGTGCCCGCGGTGCCGATGGACGCGGGCACGCCCGAGCCCGCCCGCCCACGGGACCCCTTGCTGGCGGCCCTCCCCCGAGGCGAGGGCAAGACGGCGGTCGTCATCGAGGCGAACGCGCTGCGGCACTCGCCCATCGGCGAGCTGCTGCTGGACTGTCTCATGCGCGATGGTGGCAAGCGCCTGGACGAGTTCCGGAAGCTCAGCGGCGTGGACCCGCTTCAGGACCTGGACCGGCTCGTCATCACCGACGAGGGGCTGCTGCTGTCGGGGAACTTCGGCAGCGCGAAGTTCCAGGAGCTGATGGGCGAGCGCGTGTCCATGGACTACGGCGAGGGCGCCCGGGTCTACGAGCCGGGCGACATGACGGTGACCCGGCCGGACGGGACCACGGCGCGCGGACGGAGCGAAGCGGCGGTGGCGACGTGGAACAACCAGCTCCTGGTGATGGGTTCATCGCCGGACGAGGTGAAGGCGGTGGTGGACCGGGTGGAGGGACGCGGTCCGAACGAGCCGCCCGCCATCTCCGAGGGCAGCACCTACGGCGAGATGTATGGCGTGCTGTCCGTGGAGCACCTCGCGCGGCTGTTGCCCCCGGACCAGGCCGCCCTGGCCCAGCGCATCCGCGACGTGGCGCAGCACGTGGAGCTGCACGTGGACGCGAGCGGTGACGTGGCGATGGTGGCCGACGTGCGCGGCAAGAATGGAGAAGAAGTCACCGACCTGGGCAAGACGCTGGGCGCCGCGCTGAGCGTGGCGCGCATCAAGGCGCAGGCCGAGGGGCAGAAGGACCTGGCGCAACTGCTCGACTTCGCGCGCGTCCAGCCTGACGGCGCCTCCTTCAAGCTGGAGCTGGCGGTGCCGCTCGACGCGATTCAGCAGCGGCTGGCGTTCTGCAAGGAGGAGCGGTCCACCGCCGAGGCGGCGCAGCATTAGGCCGCCCCGGGGCCGCTCGCGCGGGTTCAGGCCTCCGAGCGCAGCACCGTCATCGGGTCCACACGCGAGGCGCGGCGGGCCGGCAGCCAACTGGCGAGCAGCGCGACGGCGAGCAGGAGAATCGCCACCGCGGCGAGCACCAGCGGGTCGACGGTGCCCGCCCCGTACACGAGCCCCGCGAGCACCCGGCTGAGCCCGACGGCCCCCAGGGTGCCAAACGCCACGCCGGTCCCCGCGAGCAGCACCGCCTGCCGGAGCACCAGCCGCAACACGTCCCCCGCCGTCGCCCCCAGGGCGAAGCGGATGCCGAACTCCTGCTTGCGCTGCGCCACCGCATAGGACACGACGGCCCCGAGGCCCACGACCGAGAGCAGCAGCGCCACCGCGCCGAACGCGCCCAGCAGCAGGAGGCTGAAGCGCCTCGGTGCGAGTGAGCCCGAAAGCAGGTCCTCCATCGTGCGCAGGCGCGCGGGCAGCTCGGGGGCGAGCTCACGCAGGACCGGCCGCGCCGCGGCGGCCAGGGCCGCGGAGCCTACCGGACCGTGCACGGCGACGTGGAAGTGGGACGAGGCCCGGAGGCGCTGCCGGGAGCAGCCGTAGAACGTGGGCTCCGGCGCCGCGTCCAGGCCCTGCTCGCGAACGTCCGCCACCACGCCGACGATGGTGAAGGGGCGCAGGTCACCGTCCATGTTGCCGAACTGGATGAGCTTGCCCAGCGGGTCCTCGTGGGGCCAGCGGGCCTTGGCGAGCGACTCGCTGATGACGGCCACGTGCGGCGCCTCGAAGGAGTCGCGCGCATCGAAGAGGCGCCCGCGCACGAGCGGAATTCCGAGCGCGCGGAAGTAGCCCTCGCTGGCCACGCGGAATTCGGCGGAGCCCGTGCGCTCCGTCTCCCGCACCAGGCGCCCGAAGTCATCGAAGCTCCCCACCTCGTCGGGACGGTTGAGCACGATGAAGGTGCCGTCCCCCGCCGGGCTTCCCTCCAGCGGGAAGCTGTTCACGGCCCCCACCGCGCGCACGCCGGGCAGCTCGCCCAGCCGCGAGAGGAGCTGCTCCTGCAGTTGCACGTTTCGCAGCCCCTGCGCTTCGTCCTCGACCCGGGGAAGCACGAGGCTGAGCACCGCGACGTCCTCCGTGCGGTATCCCGGGTCCAGCGCGAGCAGGCGCATCAGGCTGCGACCGAGCAGCGCCGCCCCCACCAGGAGCACCAGCGCGAGCGCGAGCTGCCCCACGACCAGGACCCGGCGAGTGCGCTCCGCGCCCCTGCCCCCCGCCTGCGTGCGCCCCGCCTGCACCAGCGTGGCCCACGGGCTCTGGCCCGCCGCGCGCAGCGCCGTCACCAGCCCCAGCCCCAGCGCGAGTAGCAGCGACAGCCCGAGCGCGAAGAGGAGCGCCGTGCCATTCACCGCCACCTCGCCCACGCGCGGCAGGTTGCCTGGCTCGGCCGCGAGCAGCACGGGCATGCTCCACGCCGCGAGCAGAGCCCCCAGCGCGCCGCCCGTCAGCGACAGCAGCAGCGACTCGGTGAGGAACTGCCGCGCAAGCGCACCGGGCCCCGCGCCCAGCGCCACGTGGACGGCGAGCTCGCGCCAGCGGGCCGCCGCTCGGGCGAGCAGCAGGTTGGTGACGTTGGCGCCCGCCACCAGCAACAGGAAGGCCGCGGCGCCCAGCAACACGTAGAGCGTGGGCCGGGCGCGCCCCACCAGGCTCTCGTGCAGCGGCACCACGGCGATGTCGTGCATCCGGGTGTCCTCGCCATAGCGCGCCTCGAGCTCACGCGCGATGCCCGTGAGCTCCGCTCGCGCGGCCTGAACGTCGACGCCGTCCGCCAGCCGCCCCACCACCCGCCAGTTGTGCGCGGTACGGCTGGGCAGCCGCGCCTCCTGCTCGCGCGGCGTCCACAGGTGAGCGCCTACCGGGTAATCGAAGGACTCGGGCATCACCCCCACCACGGAGTAGGCCCGCCCCTCGAAGGTGAGGGTCTGTGACAGTGGCAGCGGCCGGCCCCCCAGGTGCCGCTTCCAGAACGTATGGCTCACCACCACCACGGGCGCGCCTCCGGCTTGCTGCTCATCCTCGGCGAACGCGCGGCCCTGCACCGGCTGCACTGCGAAGGCCCGGAAGAAGTCGCGCGAAACGAGCGCCATCATGGCGAACGTCGGTTCGTCGGTACCGGTGACGGCGACGCTCATCGCCCCCGACACCTGGGCCAGCGCCGCGACGGTGCGGCTCTGCGCCTGCACGTCCTCGAAGTTGGGGTCCGAGAAACTCATGGAGCGGCCATTGCTCGCGAGCTGCGACAGCTGCACGAGGCGCTCGGAGCGCGGATATGGCAATGGGCGCAACAGCACCCCTTCGACCACGCTGAAGAGCGCGGTGCTCGTCCCGATACCTACCGCCAGCATCAGCACACAGCTGAGCGCGAAGCCGGGGCTACGGCGCAGCGAGCGTAACGTCTGACGCAATCCACCCAGAAAGGTGTCCACGTGAAATATCTCCCAGGGCCAGAAGTGGCCTCAGGGGAGGCCTACGTCCATCCCGTCGAAGGATTGCATCGCCGTGGCGGCTCGCTCGCGAGGCAGCGGCGTCCGTGAGACGGACTGCCTGGGCCGCGAAGTTCACGCGCCCATGGCCACCCTCCCCCGCACATCCCGCTGTCGGACGATGGAGCAGCGTGGCATATCCGCCTCCACATTTACGGCCACCTCGCGCACGCTCTGGAGACCCTCGTATGCACCGTTTTCATCGTCCACTGATCGCGGCGCTTTTCGCCTCCGGTCTGGGAGCCACCCTTCCAGCCATGGCGTTCGAACTGCCGCACTCGACCGGCACACTGAGCGTGCCAGCCACTCCGTCGCGCCTCGCGGTCTATGACCTTGGCGTGCTCGACACGTTGAACGCGCTCGGCATCCGGGCCGTGGCCGTGCCGAAGTCCACCTTCCCGGACACGCTGGCCAGCTACAACAGCAACGGCGTGACGCAGGCCGGCAGCTTGTTCGAGCCGGATGCCAAGGTGCTGGCGGAGGTGAAGCCGGACCTGATCGTGGTGGGCGGCCGCTCGCGGAATCAGGCCGAGTCCCTGGGCGCCATCGCACCGACCGTGAACATGACCGTCCGCGCGGACCACTTCGTGGAGGATGTCACGGGCCAGACGCTGGCGCTGGGCAAGGCCTTCGGGAAGCAGAAGGACGCGGAGAAGCTGCTGAAGACCTTCGAGAAGGAGCGGAGCGCGCTGAAGACGCTGACGAAGGGCAAGACCGCCGTGATGCTGTTCACCATGAATGGCAACGCCATGGTCCACGCACCTGGCGACCGCTTCGGCTATCTCCATGACCTGGCAGGCTTCGACGCCGTGGTTCCGCCGGCGGACGGCAGCAACAACGGCCCGCGTCCGAAAGCCGGTTCGCCAGAAGCGAAGGCCCGCCAGGAAGCCACTGCCGACGTGCTGAAGAAGGCCGTCGCCGCCGACCCGGATTGGCTGGTGGTGTTGGACCGCGGCGCCGCGACCGGTGGTGGCGAGAACAAGGCGCTGGAGACGCTGGCCAGCCACCCGCAACTCAGTCAGACCCGTGCCTTCAAGGAGGGCCGAGTGGTCGTGGTCGATGCCCCGAGCTGGTACGTGGTCGGTGGCGGCATCGCGAACGTCACGCGAATCGTCCAGGACATGGCCCGCGCCCTGAAGCGTTGAGGGCTGGCTGGCAACCCCCGCTGGAGTTCGCGCGGCACGCACCGCGACAGCTCCGGTGGGGGCTCAGGCAGGACTCTCACACGGACAGGTCAGGCTTCCCGGTCCAGGAAGAGCAGCCCCGCGGGAGGCAGCGGTTCGACGCGGAGCGTGCTCGGCGGCAACGTGGCCTGCGCCTCCATGACGGCCCGCACCTCCCACAGCGGCGGTGGATTGAGCGCGAAGCCCGCCTGGAACAGGCCCGACTCGACACCGTCCACCAGGGGTGCCAACCCCTGCACCGGGAACACCTGCGAGTGTCCCGGCGCCTCCGGGTCCTTGATGCCGAGCACCGTCCGCAGGACCAGCGCGTTGAGCAGCGCGAGGTCCAGGCTCCGCAGCGTGGGATTGCGCGGCGCGCCCTTCAGGTGAGCCAGGTCCAACCCCTGGCGGAAGCGCAGAATCCGGCCCCGGCCTCCGGGCAACACCAGCAGCACCGCGTGGTGCCCGGTGATGAGTGTGGCCAACCGCTCGCGCGCCACCGCCAGCCCCCGGGGCGTGTTGAGTGGCTCGTCCAGGTCGTAGACGCGCGCATAGGCGTTCACCAGCGTGAGGAATGTCTCTTCCCTGAACGTCTCCACGCCCTTGAGCGCGCGGTGGATGGGCAGCACCTCCAGCCCGGGGTCGGACAAGGGAACCACCGCCGCCAGCGTCGGGCCTCGCTCATCCAGCGCGGCCAGCGGGCGCATGGGGGCCTCGTCCAGCACCGCCTGGAGGCGCTTGGACACGGGCGATGGCTCGATGCGCCGCAGGGACAGCATGCTCTGCCCGAACTGCCCCTGCCAGACGGCGATGGCGCGCTCCGAGGCTTCCGCGAGCAGCCCCCGCAGCACGGCGTGGTCGTCCGCCGCCAGCGTGACGGCGGGCTCGGCCTCCCAGGCCCGAGGCCGGTACGGGTCGTGCTCCAGGGACATCCCCGCGTCCGGATTGAGGGCACACAGGAGGAAGCGCACGGGCGGCCCTCCGAGCTTCCCGGCGGGCCCCTGGACTTCCACCAGGTACAGCGCGGGCCGCGCGTCTCTCAGCAGCGTGCCCGAGTCCCGCATCCGGCGCAGCTCCGCCGTGGGATTGGCCGCCTCCAGCAGCGGCCGGACATGAGAGGGCTGGGGCACCGCGTTGCCACGCGGCACATAGCCGCTGGGCTCCAGCGAGGAGTCCAGTGGTGCGAGAAGGGCCGTGAAGGGATTGACGCGCGCCATGTCGGGGGGAAGGTGGTGCCTCCTGCCCCGCCGTGCCATGCCGCGCGTCAGGATGATTCAGCCCGCGTCTACCACCAGACGTTCGTGTACGGCCGGTCCTTCGCTGGCTGGCCCGACATCCGCAGGCTGGAGCGATCCACGCTCTCCTCCCACAGCAGGCTCACGGTGGTGATGGCGCCCGCCGAGCCGAGGAAGGACAGGACGTACGGCGTCGACTGGTCAAAGCCGCCCAGCACCAGACCGGAGACGAGCAGCACCACCGCGCCCACCCCACCGCCGAAGACGTTCGCGCGGACGATTTGGGAGGGCGTCGGGTTGTAGCGCATGGTGGCCAGGGCCAACGCGCCCGCGCCCACGCCCGGCGCCAGGAGCAGCGTGTCCCGCCACGTCTTGCCCGACACCGGCGTGCCGGAGAAGTGGATGATGGCCAACAGCAGGGCCGCATAGGCCGCGCCCCAGCCCGCGCCCGAGGAGATGAGCAGCCCGTCATTGAGCGGCAGCTGGCCACCGCCAATGCCCGCCGTGAGCCATGCCCCCAGCTCCGCGCCCAGGAAGGCCGACCACGTCAGCACACCCGGGTCCTGCGTGAAGAGGTCCATCAAGCCCGCGGTGAACATGCCGCCCACCACCGAGTTGGCGATGCCAAACGTGGCCATCGGCCGGTCCACCCAGTTGTTGAACTGCCACCACGACGAGGCGCCAAAGCCCAGCCCCGCGCCGATGAGCGTGCCCGCCAGCATCGCCTCACGCGAGCTCTTGTCGAAGTTGAAGTCGCTGGCGAATGCCTGCGTGAAGAAGCCCCCCAGCGCGCCCAGCGTCGTGTGGTGCACGATGAAGGTGAAGCTGCCCGGGCCGGAGAGGAAGGGGCCCTGGCGCGGACGGCCGTCCAGCATCACCCCGGAGTCCTCCATGGGCGGCACTTCCGCCCGCCTGGAACGGGAACGCCCATCCGGGGTCAACGGCGAATGATGCTTCGTCCGCAGCGAGTCCTCATCCGGAGAAAGCGTGGGCGCGTCACTCACCGCGGGCTGGCCGGGCGGCGGATAGGCGTTCTGCGGCGGGGCCGCATAGAGGTCCACCTGCTGCGTGGACGACGGCGACTGCCCATACGGCTCCACTGGCTGCGCGGATGGATGCGTCGCGTACGGATCCACGGGCTGCTGCGCGGATGGATGCGTCGCGTACGGATCCACGGGCTGCTGCGCGGATGGATGCGTCGCGTACGGATCCGCGGGCCGCTGAGCGGATGACGGCGGCGCCGCATACGGGTCTACCGGCTGCCCGGACGACG
>Ga0182745_1000479_pt1 | contig 45020 bp, 44 predicted proteins | sample eDN3rd30CKraftBY_FD_128523 | JGI IMG/M metagenome (GOLD analysis project Ga0182745, IMG submission 128523) | Enriched backyard soil microbial communities from Emeryville, California, USA - eDNA 3rd pass 30_C Kraft BY (version 2) (version 2) | ecosystem: Environmental > Terrestrial > Soil >...
GCGGCGAGGAAGCGAGCGAGTACGGGGTGCATGGCTGGGCCTGTTACCACATGCTAGGTATCCCGCCATGCATCCGGAGGACGAAGCACCCGACGCTGTTCGCCGTGCCACGGACGCATGCCTGAAGCTGCTGTCCATGCGTGGACGCAGCCGCCACGAGCTGGACCAGGCCCTGGCCCGCAAGGGCTTCGACGAAGCGGTGCGGGAGGCCGCGCTCACCCGCGTGAGGGAGTGGGGTTACCTCGACGACGAGCGCTTCGCCCGCGAGCGCGCGGCCCTGCTCCTGGGGCGCGGCCGGCTGGGGCCCGCGGCGGTCGCGCACCGGCTGCGGGCACATGGCCTGGAAGAGGGGACGGCCCAGCAGGCCCTCACCGAAGCCAGCGACGCGGTGTCCTTCGATGCGCTCGCCACGGCCCGGGCGGTGCTGGAGAAGCGGGGGCTGCTCGGCCGCCCGCTGGAAGCGAAGGAGCGGGCGCGCGCAGGTCGGCTCCTGGACAGCCGGGGCTTCTCCGAGGACGTCATCTATCGGGTCCTCGGCGAAGCTTCGCTGGACCCCTCGGGGCCGGAGGAATAGCGTGGTGGCGATGCGTTCCGCCGTCGCCTTTCTGTCCGCCTTCCTGTTGTTCGGTACCGGGTGTGCGTCCCTCACGCAGGGGCAGGCCGGTGAGCCCGACTATGCCGTCATCGCCGACGAGAACCTCCGGCTCGGCGGCGAGGCCCTCGAGAACAAGGACTTCTATCGCGCGCAGAAGTACTTCGAGTACGTCCGCACGAAGTTCCCCTACCAGGAGGCCGCCCGCGAGGCCGAGCTGAGGCTGGCGGACGTGGACTTCGAGCGCGAGGCCTTCCCCGAGGCGAAGGAGCAGTACCAGGCCTTCATCAAGCTCCACCCCACGCACGCCAAGGTGGACTACGCCGCCTTCCGCTCCGCGATGACGCACGTGAGGGCCTACCCCTCCGAGTTCTTCGCGCTGCCGCCTTCCAGGGAGAAGGACCAGGGCGAGATTCGCTCCGCGCTGGTGGCCATGGAGGAGTTCCTGCGGCAGTACCCCCAGTCGCAGTACGCGAACGAGGCCAAGGTCCACTGGGAGGACGCCCGCCGCCGCCTCGCCTCGCATGAGATGTACGCGGCCGAATTCTACCAGTCGCGTGACCGCTGGAAGGCCGTGGCCCAGCGCCTGGAGGGGCTGCTGCGCCGGTACCCGGGCACGGAGTACGAGGAGGCCGCGCTCTTCCGCCTGCACGAGGCCTACGTGAAGCTGAACGAGCCGGAGAAGGCGCAGGACACGCTGCGCCAGGTGCTGCGGCGGCTGCCCGGCACGCCCGCCGCGGAGCGAGCCCAGCGTATGCTGGGCTCGTGAGAACCCCCCAGGATTGGAGCCGCCTCGGCGGCGGCCTCATCGTCCTGCTGGCGCTGGCCGGCGTCCTGGCCCTCTTCGCCCCGCGCATCCTGGGCGCCGCGGCCGGCCCCGAGCTGGAGATCATCACCGCGCTCAAGCGGACGGAGACCGAGGGCCTGTCGCTGGGGGTTCCCGGCGCGCCCCAGCCCCTGAAGTCCCGCCAGCACCGCTTCGCCCGCATCACCGTCAACGTGGAGCCCGGGGGTCGGCGGGCCGAGGCGCTGGCCACGCTCGACTTCGAGGGCACCCTGGGGGAAACCCGGGTAGGCACGGCGGGCGTGGAGCGGGTACCCTTCGTGGTGCGCGGCGGAGCGTGGGTGCCGGAGACGACGGCCGCGCCGCGCCTGCTGGCGGTGGTGACTGCGCTGGAGTTCCGCCGCAAGGCGCTCCAGGAGGCGGATGCGGCGGCGATGGGGCGGCTCGCGGGCCCGGAGACCCCTGGGGTGGGCGGGCCGGAGTGGGAGATGTTGCGGCAGGTCCGGGCGCGCGGCTACCGGGCGGAGGCCTGGTACGTCCGGCTGGAGCGGGACGACGCGGTGGTGACGGAGCACTGGCGCCTCCAGGGGGCGCTGCCGGCGCGGCCGGTGGATACGCGGGGCCAGCGGCAACTCTCGTTGTCGTGGCGTGGTGATGAATTCTTGTTTTCTCCCAGCCTCATGTAGGCTAGCCGTCTCGGAGGCAGGGCCCTGGCGGGCCGATTCATGGAAGAGCCCCTCAAGCAGCTACTGACCCTCGGGCGCGGCTACTTCGAGAAGAAGCAGTACGCGCAGGCCGAGCAATACCTCGCGAAGATCGTCGAGCAGAACCCGACGTTCGCGGACGTATTCAACATGCTCGGCATCATCTACCACGACCAGGGGCAGTTCGCCCGGGCGCAGCGCGCGTTCGAGTCCGCGCTGAAGCTGAACCCCGCCTATACCGAGGCGGCGCTCAACCTGGCCGTCATCTACAACGACATGGGGAAGTACGCCGAGGCGAAGGAGGTCTACCAGGCCGCCCTCTCGCAGCAGAAAGGCGGCCCCGGCGAGCTGGACCCCTACGTCGAGAAGAAGATCGCCAACATGTATGGCGAGATTGGCGACGTCTTCGCCTCCAGCGGCGTGTGGGCGAAGGCCATCGAGGAGTACCGGCGCGCGCTCGCGCTGTGCCCGCAGTTCGTGGACATCCGGCTCAAGCTGGGCAACGCCCTGCGCGACGCGGGCGACAACGCGGCGGCCATCCTCGAGTACGAGCAGGTCATCGCCCAGAACCCGGCTTTCATTCCGGGGCACATCCAGTATGGAGTCGCGCTGTATTCGGCCGGGCGGCGGGCGGAGGCGGTGCAGGTCTGGGAGGACGTGCTGGCGCGCAGCCCCGGCAACAAGAGCGCGCAGATGTACCTCAACCTGGTGAAGGACCCCGGCAAGGCGGAGCAGGCTGGTTGACGACCATGGACACCCAAAAGACCTACGCCCTCAAGTTCATCTCAGGGAAATACCAGGGCGGCGAATTCCCGCTGAAGGCGGACAAGCAGATCGTCATCGGCCGTTCGAGCGAGCTGGACATGGTGCTCGTGGAGGACATGGTCTCCCGCAAGCACGCGCGCATCAGCTTCGCCGACGGGAGCATCACCATCGAGGACCTGGGCTCCACCAACGGCACCTTCGTCAATGGTGAGAAGGTCAAGCAGTCGCACCTGAAGGAGGGGGACCGCATCCTCATCGGGACGTCCATCCTCAAGCTCGTGCACCAGGGCGCCGAGGGCGCCAGCGTGGACGAGGGCACCGCCCGGCTGAAGCTGGAGGAGGCCGCCGCGGCCCAGGCCGCCCGGACGACCAACAAGGCCAGCTCCATGACGGGGAAGATCGAAGAGATTCCCCTGCCCGACCTGCTCCAGCTGTTCCACACGTCCAAGAAGAACGGCGTGCTGGTGGTGCAGCGCAGCGACGTCGAGGGCCGCATCTACCTGCGCCAGGGCCGCGTGTACTACGCCGTCATCGGCGAGAACCACAACCTGGGGCCGCAGAAGAGCTTCAACCGCATCATCACCTGGGAGGCGGGCGACTTCGAGCTGCGCCCGGCGGAGAACCAGGAGTTCATGGTGGAGCTGGACTCGTCCACCGAGGCGCTCCTCATGGACGCGCTCCGCCAGCTGGACGAAATCAAGCGCCTGCAGCCGAGCCTGCCGTCCGCGGACGCCTCGCTGGTGCTGGCCTCTCCGCTGACGCCGCCCCTGCGGGAGCTGGCGCCGGAGCTGCTGGACGTGCTGCAACTGGTGCACAACTACGGCTCGCTGAACGCGGTGCTGGACCACGCGGACGCGGACGACGTCGTCACCGCCGAGGCCGTGGTGCAGCTGCTCAAGCGGGACTACATCCGCGCGGCGTGAGCCCGGCGGACAGGAGATTCCAGGCTCGTGGCTTCACGGCGGAGTGGGGGGCGCACCATGGCGGATGAGAAGACGGTGAAGCCGAAGCGCCTCACCGAGATGAGCCACTGCGCGGGCTGCGCGGCGAAGCTGCGCGCCCCGGACCTGGCCCAGGTGCTCGGGGGGCTGAAGTCCGCCAAGGGGGCCCAGGCGCTGGTGGGCTTCTCCACCCATGACGACGCGGCCGTGTACAGGCTGGCGCCCGGCATGGCCGTGGTGGAGACGGTGGACTTCTTCCCGCCCGTGGTGGACGACCCGTTCCAGTTCGGGGCCATCGCGGCGGCCAACGCCTTGTCGGACATCTACGCCATGGGCGCGCGGCCCCTCTTCGCGCTCAACCTGGTGTGCTTCCCGGACGAGCTGCCGCTGAAGGTGTTGTCGAAGATCCTCGCGGGAGGCCAGTCGAAGGCGGACGAGGCCGGCATCCCCATCCTGGGCGGCCACAGCATCCGCGACGCCGAGCCGAAGTTCGGCATGGCCGTCACCGGCGTGGTGCACCCGAAGAAGGTGCTCACCAACGCGGGCGCGAAGCCGGGCGACGTGCTCTTCCTCACCAAGCCCCTGGGTTCGGGCATCGCCACCACCGCCATCAAGCGGGGCGTGGCATCCAGGCAGCTCACGAAGCGGGCGCTGGGGGTGATGACCACGCTCAATCGCGCCGCTGGCGAGGTGTTCGCCTCCGGGAAGTTCAAGGTGAACGCCCTCACGGACGTGACGGGCTACGGGCTGCTGGGCCACCTGCTGGAGATGATGACCGCGGCGAAGGTGCGCGCCTCGCTGGACCTGGAGCGCATCCCCCTCATCGCGGACGTCCCCGCGCTGGCCGAGCAGGGCGTGGTGCCTGGTGGCACCCAGTCGAACCTGGAGCACGTGCGCAAGAAGGTCCGCTTCCCGGAGGGGCTGCCCGAGTGCATCCAGTGGGTGCTCGCGGACGCGCAGACCAACGGCGGGCTGCTGGCCAGCGTGCCCGCACGCCAGGCCCTGAAGGCGCTCAAGGCGCTGGAGGCCGCGGGTGTGGACGCGGCCCTCATCGGCGAGGTGCAGGCCGGGAAGCCGGGCATCGACGTGGTGGGCTGAGGCCCGGATTTCGCCCTGCCGGCCGGGCTCCGGTAGCATGGCGCCTCAGCATGCCGTCGCCGCGCCGCCCCCTCCTCGGCCTCTTGTCCCTGCTCTGGCTGGTCCCCGTCGTCGCGGGGGCGGCGGAGCGTCCCGCGCGCATCGTCATCGACCCGGGACACGGCGGCGCGAAGGAGGGCGCCAGGGGGCCCGGGAAGCTCCGGGAGAAGGACGTCGCGCTCCAGATTTCGCTCCGCCTGCGCGAGAAGCTCGAGGCGGCGGGCGGCGACGTGTACCTGACGCGCGAGCAGGACGCGCTGGTGTCGCTGACGGAGCGCGTGGCGTGGACGAATGACCACGGGCCCGACCTCTTCATCTCCATCCATGCCAACTCCATGCCCACCAAGCGGATGCGCGCGCGCACCGAGGGCATCGAGACGTACTTCCTGTCCGCCAGCGCGTCGGGCGACGCGGCGCTCGCGGTGGCGGACCGGGAGAACGCGGAGGCGCCCCTGTCACGCGCCGCGCGCACGGACTCCACGCTGGCCTTCATCCTCCAGGACCTGGCGCGAACGGAGGCGCACGCGGACTCCTCGCGCCTGGCCTACGCCATCCACCCGCGCCTCATCCGCGGCACCCGCGCGGTGAACCGGGGCGTGCAGCAGGCGCCCTTCTTCGTCCTCTCCGGCGTGGAGTGCCCGGCCGTCCTGGTGGAGGTGGGCTACATCTCCCATCCGGTGGAGGGGCCGCGGCTGGCCCGGCCCGAGTACCAGGAGAAGCTGGCCGAGGCGATTACCGAGGGCGTGCTGGCCTTCCTCAAGGAGACGCGCCGGCGGGACGCCGCCCGGGGGGCCGAGGTGGCGGGCCCCGTGTCGCCCTGAGTGCAACGGCGCCGCTGCATTCGCCACCGGCCCGGCGCGGCTCTGGTAGAGAAGGGCCGCTCGTCCCCATTTCCCAGGAGCCTGCTGTGCGTTCCTTCCAACGTGGTGCGCTGGACCTTCGCCCCGTCGTCCTCACCCCCGGTGTCTCCCGCTACGCGGAGGGCTCGGTCCAGGTCGAGTTCGGCCACACCAAGGTGCTCATCACCTGCTCCACGGAGGAGCGCGTGCCGCCGCATCTGGTGGGGAAGGGCACCGGCTGGGTGACGGCCGAGTACGGCATGCTGCCCCGGGCCACGCACTCGCGGAACCAGCGCGAGTCCGCCAAGGGCAAGCAGACGGGCCGCACCATGGAGATCCAACGCCTCATCGGCCGCTCGCTGCGCGCCGCGGTGGACCTGTCCACACTGGGGCCGCGCACCCTCACGCTGGACTGCGACGTGCTCCAGGCGGACGGCGGCACGCGCACCGCCTCCATCACCGGGGCCTACGTGGCGCTGGTGCTGGCGCTGCGCTCGCTCCAGAAGACCGGCACCCTGTCCAAGCTGCCCAAGCTCACCCCGCTGGCGGCCGTGTCGGTGGGCATCGTGAAGGGCGAGGTCCGGGTGGACCTGGACTACGACGAGGACTCCACCGCCGACGTGGACCTGAACCTCGTGGCCACCGCGGACGGCCGCATGGTGGAGCTGCAGGGCACCGCCGAGCACCAGCTCTTCGACCGCAAGGCCCTGGATGCCATGGTGGACGGCGGGCTGGCCGCCATCCAGAAGCTGACGGCCGCGCAGGCGCAGGTGCTCGGATGACGGTGAAGCCCCGACTGCTCTTCGCCACCTCGAACGCCGGGAAGCTGCGAGAGCTGCGCGGCCTCGTGGGTGACGCGGTGGAGGTGGTGTCCCTGGCCGACCTGCCCCCCGTGCCCGAGCCCGTGGAGGACGGCGCCACCTTTGAAGAGAACGCCGTGAAGAAGGCCCGCGCCTACGCGGACGCCACCGGGCTGCCCGCGCTGGCGGACGACTCCGGGCTGTGCGTGGACGCGCTGGACGGCCGGCCCGGCGTGCAGTCCGCGCGCTACGCGCCGGGGGATGACCGGGCCCGGTACGAGAAGCTGCTGTCCGAACTGGCCGGCGTCCCCGACGCCCAGCGCACCGCCTCCTTCCGCTGCGCGCTGGCGCTCGTCCGGCCCGGGGGCGGGGAGGCGAAGGTGGAGGTGGGGTGCTGCGAGGGACGCATCGGCCACGTGCCCCGGGGGAGCCATGGCTTCGGCTATGACCCCGTCTTCATCCTTCCGGAGAGCGGCCGGGCACTGGCGGAGTTGACGCCGGAGGAGAAGTCCGCCACCTCCCACCGCGGCAAGGCCTTCCAGAAGATGAAGCCCCACCTGCTGGGCCTGTAGCCGTCCGGAATGCGAGGCCGTCAGTCACGTCGGCCTTGCGCGTCCGTCCAGGATGGTTCAACAATGTCGGACTTCTCGGGGCGTAGCGCAGCCTGGTAGCGCACCTGCCTTGGGCGCAGGGGGTCGGAGGTTCGAATCCTCTCGCCCCGACTTGAAGTGCAGCATCGGAAGCAGGCGGCCCGGCCAGCTCCAGTAGCTCAGCTGGATAGAGCACCGGCCTTCTAAGCCGGGGGTCGCAGGTTCGAGCCCTGCCTGGGGCGCCAACCTGGCCGTAGTGACATTTGGGCCTTGTCAGGGTCCAGGTTTCCAAGGTAGGGAAGCCGCCGCTTCAAACGCCGTTCGCAGTAGCGCCGTAACGGCGGCCATAGCTCAACTGGTTAGAGCGCCGGACTGTGACTCCGGAGGTTACCGGTTCGATCCCGGTTGGCCGCCCTTCTTTCCTGCCCTTGGCGTTGCGCCTGTAGCTCAACTGGATAGAGCACCGGGCTTCGAACCCGGGGGTTGGGGGTTCAAGTCCCTCCGGGCGCGCATCTTCCCTTAGGCTGAAGCAGGAACGCCCCCGCAACCTTGTCGCGGGGGCGCCCCCTCACGGCTTGAAGGCGTCCTGGCGTGCCTCAGGCGTCATGTGCCGCGTCCGCGCCGTTCTTCGTCGAGGGCACCCGGCAGCGCAGCTCCGTCTCCGCCTCCAGCGCGAGCAGGTTCTCCCGCATCGCCTTGGCCCAGCGCGCGCGGGGTTGTTCCATCAGCTTCTCGTTCGCCAGGTCGATGGACTCGCTCAGCTCCTCGTCGGAGAGCTCGGAGGTCGTCTTGCCCTTGTGCGGGCCGAAGGCCACCACCACCGCGCTGGGCTTGGGCCGCGGCGCGGGCTCGGTGCTGGCGTGGGGTTCCTGGGCCACGGGCTCTCGCTGCGGGGCCGGGGCGGGCGCCACCTCCAGTGGGGCCTCGCGGGGGCGCTTGGGCTGAAGCGGCACGTCGATGTCGAGCTGTGCCCCGGGCTGCGGCGGGCGGTGCTCCTGGGGTGGCAGGGGAGGGAAGGAGGCCTTGAGCGGGCCGGGCCGCGAGCCGAGGACCTCATAGGGGCCGCTGCCGTGCTCGTCGGACGCGGACTCGTAGTCCTCGGCCGGCATCTCCTCCCGCACGTAGAGTCCGCCGAAGGCCTCGGGGTAGGCCTTGCGCAGGGCGGCCACGCGGGCGCACTTCTCAATCATCGTGGTGGGAATCTTGGACCACAGCGGCGTCTGCTGGACGTAGCCGCTGAAGTCCAGCCACACCACCACCGGCAGCTTGTCCTCCCGCACCACGCGGGCCCAGGCGCCTACGAGCGCACCCTTTCGCTTGGCGGGGTTGAAGCGGTGCACCACCTCGCCGCGCCCCTGGTCCACGACGATGTCGTCCTCGGCGAACACCGCGCTCGCCTGGATGCCCTTGAAGTCAGGGAAGCGCTCGGCCCGCGCGAGCATGCCGGCCTCGGAGGGCTGGAACTCGTACTTCGTCACCCAGTTGGGCCGCTCGCGGTTGCCGATGTTCTGCCTGCGCGCCACGCAGAAGGCCTCCTTGAGGAGCGGATCCAGGCCGCTGCGCTTGCATTGCTCGATGAAGAGGGCGAACTCGTCCTCGCTGATGCCGCGAGGGCAGATGGTCCGCTTCACGAGCTCCACGCGCTCCCGCGTCCACCCGGCCTGCTGTGGGGCCTGGGCGGCCGCCGTTCCTTCCGCCTTCTGTTGGGGGTTGGCTTCCATCTGTGTCGTCTCCTGCTTCGTCCTGCGCGAAAAGGGCGGACGACCTCCGTCCGCCCGCATGGTTGCCGCGGGGGCTCGGTGCTTGAGCCGTGGGTGACCGCGAGCCGTCGCGCGCCCGCCGCCCCGCTCGGCGGCTGCGGAAGGCGTGCTACGGGCATGTTGAACATCGGAGCGGCGCGCTCGCTTCACGTGTTCGCGCCGCGCGCCAGGGCCGGCCGGGGGGCGTGCGGACCAGCGCCGCGCGTGGGAAAGCCCGGCGGGCGTTCCTCGACGTGGACAGGAATGAATGGGGGCGCGAAAAAACGTTTTGACACAGCCAGCGGCGTTCTGTAGTTACCGCCGCCACCTGGACGCCGCGCAGGCGGCGGACCGGGGCAGTGCCGGGAGCGTAGCTCAATTGGCAGAGCAATGGACTCTTAATCCATAGGTTGTGGGTTCGATTCCCTCCGCTCTCACTGCGAGGCCCCTCCAGAAATGGAGGGGCCTTTTTGTTTTCTGTCCTCTGCCGTCCCGTGGACGTTTCACGGTATGACGGTGAAGCGCGACGCAGCCCGGGCGGGTGGCGAAACTGGTAGACGCGCCAGACTTAGGATCTGGTACCGCAAGGTGTGAGGGTTCGAGTCCCTCCTCGCCCATTTCGCGTTGACCCGTTCGTGCCTATCCCCTAAAGGCGCACGTCCCATCTTTTCCGGCACCGTCTGAAGCGACGCACTGTCCATGGCGGTGGCGAGCGAGGCCCGCATGAAGGTCCAGGTCGAAGAGCTCTCTCCCATTGAGAAGAAGCTCTCCATCGAGGTCGACGATGCCCGCGTGGCGGAGGAGCTCTCCCGCGCGTACTCCAACCTGGGCCGCCAGGTGCGGCTGCCGGGGTTCCGTCAGGGCAAGGTGCCTCGTCGCATCCTGGAGCAGCGCTTCCGTGACCAGGTGGAGGACGAGGTCATCCAGCGCGTGGTGCAGAGCGCGTACGTGGAGGCCATCCGCGAGCACAACGTGGAGGTCGTCGCCACGCCTCAGGTGACCAACTCCGGGCTCAAGGCCAACACGCCGTTCACCTTCGAGGCGCGCGTCGAGGTGAAGCCCAAGGTGGAGGCGAAGGACTACGTCGAGCTGCCCCTGACGAAGTCCGACACCGCCGTCACCGACGAGCAGGTGAACGAGCAGCTGGAGCGCATGCGCCAGTCCCTGGGCCGCCTGGAGCCCATCACCGACCGGGACTCGGCCGCCTCCGGCGACTACGCCACCGTGGACTTCGACGCCACCGTGGACGGCCAGCCCTTCGTGGGCAGCAAGGCCGAGGGCATCACCGTGCAGGTGCAGCCCGGCGAGCTCGTCGACTCCAAGATCGCCGCCCTGGAGGGCGTGAAGGTGGGCGAGTCCAAGGACATCGACTACGCCTTCCCGCAGGACTACCGGGTGGAGGAGGTGCGCGGGAAGACGGCGCGCTTCCACATCACGCTCAAGGGCGTGCAGAAGGAGGTCGTCCCCGAGCTGAACGACGACTTCGCGAAGGAGACGGGCATCGCCCAGTCCCTGGACGAGCTGCGCGCCAAGGTCCGCACGGACATGGAGAAGGCGCGCAAGTCCCAGGTGGAGGGCGAGGAGCGCGAGGCGCTGGTGACGGCGCTGGTGGAGCGCAACGCCTTCGACGTGCCCCGCGCCATGGTGGAGCGGGCCATGGACTCCATGCTGCGCGGCGCGCTGCAGCAGCTCCAGCGCTCCGGCGTGGACCCCCGCCAGCTCAACCTGGACTTCAACCGTCTGCGCGAGGACATGCGCGAGAAGGCCACCCAGGAAGTGAAGGGCACGCTGCTGTTCGAGTCCATCGCCCAGAAGGAGGGCATCCAGGCGTCCGACGCGGACGTGGACGCCCGCATCGAGCAGCTCGCCAACGAGGCGGGTCAGCCGGTGGCCATGGTGCAGAAGTACTTCAAGGGCGCCGACGAGCGGCTCGGGTTGTCTCTCCGACTGCGTGAGGAAAAGACGATTGAATTCCTGAGGAGCCGCGCGAAGTATTCGTGAGGTTCCTTCACCGAGGTCGACATGCCCTTCATGCCCGTTCCCTACGTCATTGAGCAGACCCACAGGGGTGAGCGCTCGTACGACATCTACAGCCGGCTCCTGAAGGACCGCATCGTGATGCTGGGCACGGAGATCGACGATGACGTGGCCAACGTCATCGTCGCTCAGCTGCTGTTCCTGGAGTCGGAAGACCCGGACAAGGACATCAACCTCTACATCAACTCGCCGGGTGGCTCGGTGACGGCGGGCCTCGCCATCTACGACACCATGCAGTACGTGAAGTGTCCGGTGTCCACCATCTGCGTGGGGCAGGCGGCCTCCATGGGGGCCGTCCTGCTGCTCGCCGGCGCGAAGGGCAAGCGCTACGCCCTGCCGTCCAGCCGCATCATGATTCACCAGCCGCTGGGCGGTGTGCGCGGTCAGGCCACGGACATCGAAATCCAGGCCAAGGAAATCCTCCGGATGAAGGCGAAGCTCAACGAGCTCATCGTCAAGCACACCGGCCAGTCCATCGAGCGTGTCGAGAAGGACACGGACCGCGACTACTTCATGGGCGCTTCCGAGGCGAAGGCCTACGGCATCATCGATGAGATCCAGACTCCCCGGAAGATCGTGGGGCTGGGCAAGGAAGAGAAGAAGTAGGCGGATTGCCGGGGCTCCGGAGCCTCGGCCGGCAGCCGGAGCCGCGGGAATGCGCCCCCGCGACTCCGGCTTTCTGCTTTCTGCGTCATGGCGCAACCCCTGTTAAGTACCCGGTAGGCGCGTGGACGTTCCGGACGGGGGCTGACTAGATTGGACCCGAGCCGGGAACGGGATGTGGAGTTCGGGGTTGGGGGCCTTTCAGGCGCAGCGAGGGACGAAATGGCGGGCAAGAACGTGGAGAAGCGAGACAACCAGACCCTCTGCTGCTCCTTCTGTGGAAAGTCGCAGAAGGAGGTGAAGAAGCTCATCGCGGGGCCGACGGTCTACATCTGCGATGAGTGCATCGGGCTGTGCAACGACATCATCGCGGAGGAGATCGACCGCGAGGAGACGAAGGACACCAAGCTGCGCATCCCCCGGCCCTCCGAAATCAAGGCGGTGCTGGACGAGTATGTGATCGGCCAGGAGCGGGCGAAGAAGGCGCTCTCCGTCGCCGTGCACAACCACTACAAGCGCATCGAGTCCAAGGTCTCCATGGACGATGTGGAGCTCCAGAAGAGCAACATCCTCCTCCTGGGGCCCACCGGCAGCGGCAAGACGCTGCTGGCGCAGACGCTGGCGCGCATCCTCAACGTGCCCTTCACCATCGCCGACGCGACGTGCCTCACCGAGGCCGGCTACGTGGGCGAGGACGTGGAGAACATCATCGTCAACCTGCTGCAGGCCGCCGACCATGACATCGAGCGGGCCCAGCGGGGCATCGTCTACATCGACGAGATCGACAAGATCGCGCGCAAGTCGGAGAACCCCTCCATCACCCGCGACGTCAGCGGCGAGGGCGTCCAGCAGGCGCTGCTGAAGCTCATCGAAGGCACGGTGGCCAATGTCCCGCCCAAGGGGGGCCGCAAGCACCCGCAGCAGGAGTTCCTGCAGGTGGACACCACCAACATCCTCTTCATCTGCGGCGGCGCCTTCGGCGGGCTGGACCAGGTGATTGAGCGGCGCCTGGGCGGGCGCAGCCTGGGCTTTGGCGCGGACGTGCAGTCCAAGAAGCAGCGCAGCCTCACGGAGCTGCTCAAGCACGTGGAGCCCGAGGACCTGCTGAAGTTCGGCATGATTCCCGAGTTCATCGGCCGCCTGCCCATCATCACCGCGCTGGAGGAACTGGACGAGGCCGCGCTCATCAACATCCTCAACCAGCCGAAGAACGCGCTCACCAAGCAGTACCGCAAGCTCTTCGAGCTGGACGGCGTGACGCTGAAGTTCACTGACGGGGCCCTCAAGGCCATCGCCAACGAGGCCATCCGCCGCAAGGCGGGCGCCCGTGGCCTGCGCTCCATCCTGGAGTCGGCCATGCTGGACGTGATGTATGAAATCCCGTCCCGCAAGACGGCCCGCGAGGTGCTCATCTCCGAGGAAGTGATTCTCAAGAAGAGCGAGCCGGTGGTGCTCCACGCCCAGCCGGAGAAGGAAGCGGCGGAGCCGAAGAAGGAATCCGCCTGACGCCCGGGCCCCCAGGGGCCGGGTGTTGACGGGGCGCGTCACGGGGCCACTCGAGTGTGCTCCGGGCGCGCCTTTTTCGTCAGGGGAGGGGGCGGGCACCGTTGGCCCCGCCACACTTTTTGTGGGACGGCCGGGGGCCTTTCTGTATGTGCTGGGCTCATGAAAAAGCTGCTCGTCCCCGCCTTGATGTCGCTCGCGGCGTGTGCCTCCCAGAAGGAGGCGGCGCGCGAAGAGCTTCCCGCGGCAGCCTCCGCGGCCCCCGCACCTGAGGAGTCCCCCCGCATGTCCTACCCGGCGACCCGGGCGGAGCAGATTGTCGACACCCTGCACGGCGCCCAGGTGGCGGACCCGTACCGCTGGCTCGAGGACGAGAAGGCCCCCGAGGTCCAGGCGTGGATGAAGGTGCAGGACGCCTTCGCCCGCGAGCAGCTGGCCGCGTTCCCCGGCCGCGAGGCGCTGGCCACGCGCTTCAAGGAGCTGTTCTACACCGACTCCATCTCCACGCCGTTGCGCCGCAGCGGGCGCGTCTTCTACTCCCGCACGCACAAGGACAAGGAGAAGGCCATCGTCTACTGGCGCCAGGGCGAGAGCGGGCCGGAGAAGGTGCTGCTGGACCCGAACGCCTGGAGCGCGGACGGCACCGTGTCGCTGGGCGTCTGGTCGGTGTCGTGGGACGGCAAGAAGGTGGCCTTCGCCCAGAAGCCCAACGCCGCGGACGAGGCGGTGCTGCACGTCATCGACGTGGACTCGGGCGAGTGGTCCAAGGTGGACGTCATCGAGGGCGGCAAGTACGCCACGCCCAAGTGGACGCCCGACAGCAAGGGCTTCTATTACGAGTGGCTGCCCACGGACGCGTCCATCAAGGTGGACGAGCGGCCCGGCTACACCACCATCCGCTTCCACACGCTGGGCACGGACCCGGCGAAGGACGCGGTGGTGCATGAGCGCACGGGGGACCCGACGACGTTCCTCCAGAGCGACCTGAGCCGCGACGGCAAGTACCTCTTCGTCTACATCCTCCGCGGCTGGAGCGAGAACGACGTCTACTGGAAGCGCCCGGGCGAGAAGGACTTCCGCCTGCTGGTGAAGGGCCAGGGCGCCAAGTACGAGGTCGTCGCCTGGAAGGACCGCTTCTACGTCCTCACCGACGAGGGCGCCCCGCGCCAGCGCGTCTTCGAGGTGGACCCGGCGAAGCCGGCCCGGGCGTCGTGGAAGGAGGTCGTCGCCGAGGACCCGGTGGCCTCGCTCCAGTCGGCGCGCATCGTCGGCGGGCACCTGGCGCTGGAGTACCTCAAGGACGCCACCACCGAGGTGCGGGTGGCCACGCTGAAGGGCCAGCCGGTGCGCACGGTGCAGCTGCCGGGCGTGGGCGCGGCGTCCAACCTGGTGGGGCTGGAGGATGAGGACGAGGCCTACTTCGTCTTCACGTCCTTCACCACGCCGCGGCAGGTCCACAAGACGTCCGTCCGCACCGGCAAGTCCGAGCTCTGGGCCCAGGTCGAGCTGCCCATGAACCCGGAGCAGTACCAGGTCGAGCAGGTCTTCTATGCGTCCAAGGACGGGACGAAGGTGCCCATGTTCGTGGTGCACCGCAAGGACCTGACGCGCGACGGCAACGCGCCCACGCTGCTGTACGGCTACGGCGGCTTCAACGTGAGCATGGAGCCCACGTTCCGCGCCAGCATCCTGCCCTGGCTGGACGCGGGCGGCGTGTACGCGGTGGCCAACCTGCGGGGTGGCGGCGAATACGGCAAGGCCTGGCACGACGCCGGCCGCCTGGACAAGAAGCAGAACGTCTTCGACGACTTCCACGCGGCGGCCGAGTACCTGGTCCAGGCGAAGTACACGCAGCCCAAGCGGCTGGCCATCTACGGCGGCAGCAACGGCGGCCTGCTGGTGGGCGCGGCCATGACGCAGCGGCCGGAGCTCTACGGCGCGGTGGTGTGCGCGGTGCCCCTGCTGGACATGGTGCGCTACCACCTCTTCGGCAGCGGCCGGACGTGGATTCCGGAGTACGGCACGGCGGAGAAGCCCGAGGACTTCAAGACGCTGTACGCCTACTCGCCCTACCACCACGTGCGGCCGGGCGTGCGCTACCCCGCGCTGCTGATGATGGCGGCGGATCACGATGACCGGGTGGACCCCATGCACGCCCGCAAGTTCGTGGCGGCGGTGCAGACCGCCCCGGGCAACCCGGCCCCGGCGCTGCTGCGCATCGAGGCCAACGCGGGCCACGGTGGCGCCGACCAGGTGGCCAAGGCGATTGAATCCAGCGTGGACCTCTATTCGTTCCTGTTCCATGCCCTGGAGGTTGAGGGGGCACAGGGTGGGGTGGCGGCGCAGGGCCGCTGACACCCTCGGCGGACACCCGAGGGAGCTTCGGGTGTTCCCTTGATGGCACGACGCCGTTCCCCAATCTTGAGCCGGGGAACGGCGCCGCGAATCGCCGTGTTATAGAACTGCTGCATCCCGTACGAAGGCTCGGCGAGCGAGCGGACGGGCAACTCTTCTAAGGGCCTGAATCAACGACGGCCCGCAGGTGGCGGATACATGTTCTTCGGACGTGACGACAAGAAGGAAGCCCAGAAGCGGGGTTTGACGGTCCCGCTCTTGCCCCTTCGGGACATCATCGTGTTCCCGCACATGGTGGTGCCGTTGTTCGTCGGCCGGGAGAAGTCCATCGCGGCGTTGAAGGACGCGATGGCGCACAAGGGGCCGGACGACAAGGCCGTCATCCTGCTGGCCGCGCAGAAGAAGGCCAAGACGAACGACCCCACCCCCGACGACATCTTCCACTTCGGCACGCTGGGGCACGTCATCCAGCTCCTCCCGCTGCCCGACGGCACGGTGAAGGTGCTGGTCGAAGGCGTGCGCCGCGCCAAGGTGAAGAAGTTCCACCCCAACGACGCCTTCTTCATGGCCGAGGTGGAGGAGGTGGAGGAGCAGGCGGAGAAGACGGTGGAGCTGGAGGCGCTCGTTCGCAGCGTCCACTCCGTCTTCGAGGCCTTCGTCAAGCTCAACAAGCGCATCCCGCCTGAGATGCTGATGCAGGTGGCCAGCATCGACGACCCGGCGCGGCTCGCGGACACCATCGTCGCGCACCTCTCCCTGAAGCTGAATGACAAGCAGGCCCTGCTCGAGACGGAGTCCCCGGCCAAGCGCCTGGAGAAGCTCTACGAGCTGATGCAGGGTGAGATCGAGATTCTCCAGGTGGAGAAGAAGATCCGCACGCGCGTCAAGAAGCAGATGGAGAAGACCCAGAAGGAGTACTACCTGAATGAGCAGATGCAGGCCATTCAGAAGGAGCTGGGTGAGCGCGACGAGTTCAAGAACGAGATCCAGGAGATTGAAGAGAAGCTGAAGAACAAGCGGATGAGCAAGGAGGCCACGCTCAAGGTCAAGAAGGAGCTGAAGAAGCTCCGGATGATGAGCCCGATGAGCGCCGAGGCCACCGTCGTCCGCAACTACATCGACTGGATCATCAGCCTCCCCTGGTACGACGAGACGCAGGACCGCCTGGACGTCACCGAGGCGGAGACGGTGCTCAACGAGGACCACTACGGCCTGAAGAAGCCGAAGGAGCGCATCCTCGAGTACCTGGCCGTGCAGCAGCTGGTGAAGAAGCTCAAGGGCCCCGTGCTGTGCTTCGTCGGTCCGCCGGGCGTGGGCAAGACGTCGCTGGCGCGCTCCATCGCCCGGGCCACGGGCCGCAAGTTCGTGCGCCTGTCGCTGGGCGGCGTCCGCGACGAGGCGGAGATTCGCGGCCACCGGCGCACGTACATCGGCGCGATGCCGGGCAAGCTCATCCAGTCGCTGAAGAAGGCGGGCAGCAACAACCCCGTCTTCCTGCTCGACGAAATCGACAAGATGTCCACGGACTTCCGCGGCGACCCGAGCGCGGCGCTGCTGGAGGTGCTGGACCCCGAGCAGAACCACAACTTCAACGACCACTACCTGGACCTCGACTACGACCTGTCCAAGGTGATGTTCATCTGCACCGCGAACACGATGCACAACATCCCCGGTCCGCTGCAGGACCGCATGGAGGTCATCCGCATCGCGGGGTACACCGAGCCGGAGAAGCTCTCCATCGCCCGGCGCTACCTGATTCCGAAGGAGCAGGAGGCCAACGGGCTGTCGGACCTCAAGGTCGACATCTCCGACCAGGCGCTGCGCACCATCATCCACCGCTACACGCGTGAGTCCGGCGTGCGCTCGCTGGAGCGTGAGATTGGCGGCGTGTTCCGCAAGATTGCCCGCGACGTGCTCAAGAACGGCAAGCGGGACATCGAGGTGGACCGGAGGATGGCCATGAAGTTCCTGGGCACGCCCCGCTACCGCTACGGCGTGGCGGAGCGTGAGGACCAGGTGGGCATCGTCACCGGCCTCGCGTGGACGGAGCTGGGCGGCGAAATCCTCACCACCGAGGCCACGGTGATGCCGGGCAAGGGCAAGCTCATCATCACCGGCAAGCTGGGCGAGGTGATGCAGGAGTCCGCGCAGGCGGCCATGTCCTACGTGCGCAGCCGCGCCGAGCGCTTCGGCATCGACCGCAAGGTGTTCGAGAACTACGACATCCACGTCCACCTGCCGGAGGGCGCGATTCCGAAGGACGGCCCGTCCGCCGGCGTCACCATCTGCACGGCCCTGGTGAGCGCGCTCACGCGGGTGCTCATCCGCCGCGACGTGGCGATGACGGGTGAAATCACCCTGCGCGGCCGGGTGCTGCCCATTGGCGGCCTGAAGGAGAAGACGCTGGCCGCGCACCGGGCGGGCATCAAGACGGTCCTCATCCCGAAGGCCAACAAGAAGGACCTGAAGGACATCCCGCGGAAGATTCGCAAGCAGCTGCGCATCGTCCCGGTGGAGTTCGTGGACGACGTGCTCCGCGAGGCGCTGGTGCTGGAGAAGCCGGAGGAGTTCGGCCGCAAGCCCACCACGGATGGGGGCAAGCTCGTGAGCCCCGGCGCCGAGCTGCCGGCCGCTTCGCCGGCCGTGGCCCCGGCCTAGGTGAGGTGACAGACGCTGGCGGGCCACCGTGCCCGTCAGCGTGAGCTGGAGGGAAGCCAGGACACCGTGCGGCCAGGGCCGCCGGGGTGCCTGGCTTCTCCTTTTCGGGGGCCCGGGGCTTCGGGGTAGAAGGAGCCTGGTGGCTCCGCGCGCTCGACTCCGGTGGTGGTGGTACCTGGTGGCGGTGATGGCCGCGTCGTGCGGGCCGTGCGGATTCCAGCCGGAGCCTGGCGTGAAGGTGGTGGTGCCGGCCATGCCCACCACGCTGGACTGGAGCCACTCGGACCCGGACAGCTGGGCCAACTACCCGGTGATGCTGGCGACCCAGCGCGGGCTCACGCAGCTCGGGCCGGACCACAGCGTGGTGCCGGGACTGGCCGAGCGGTGGGAGCGCGCCGCCGATGCCCGGGGGCGCGACATCTACACGTTCCACCTGCGCCGGGACGTGCGTTGGTCCAATGGCGCGCCGCTCGTCGCCCGGGATTTCGTCGTGGGTTGGCGGCGCGCGCTGCGGGGCCGCGAGCGCGGGGAGATGGCGGACCTGGAAGGGGCCTCGGAGGCGCTGGCCCTCCAGGAGCGGGGCGCGCCGGAAGCCGAGGTCCGCGCGGCGCTGGAGCGCGTGGGCGTGGAGGCTTTGGACGCGCACACGCTGCGGGTGACGCTGGCGCGACCGCGCAGCTACTTCCTGGCCCGCGTGGCCAACGTGTACCTGTTCTATCCAGCGCCCTCGGCGGACCTGGAGGGGAAGTCGGACGAGGAGGTGCGCGATTACTTCGACCGCCCGCGCGACGGCCGGCCGCTGGCGCTGGGCCCCTACCGCGTCGAGCAGTGGGACCGGGCGGGGGAGCGCGTCCGGCTCGTCTACAACCCGGCCTCGGCGTTTCCTCCGCCGCTGGCGGAGGGCGAGGCACCCGCTCCCGTCATCACGCTGATGAAGTCGGAGATTGGTCCGGCGCTGTATGAGCGCGGGCGCGTGGACTTCGTCTTCGTGGACAGCGCCGCGGCGCTGCGTATCCACCGGCCCGGCGACCTGCGCCGCGAGCCACTGCTGTCCACGTACTTCCTGGCCTTCAACACGGAGAGGGCGCCGCTGGACCGGCCCGAGGTGCGGCGCGCGTTGTCCCGGGCGCTGGACCGCGAGGCGCTGGTCGCGGGGCTGCTTCCGGCGGCGCGTCCGTCCCACGTGCTGTTGCCGCCGGAGCTTCCCATCTCCGCGACCCCGGAGGAGGCCGCGCGCCTGCCGCACTACGCACCGGAGCAGGCGCGGGCGGAGCTGGCGGACGTCACGGGCTTGGAGCGGCCTCTGCGGCTCGTCTACCGGTCGGGGGATGGGTTCGTTCCCGAGGTGGCCATCGCGGAGCGCGTGGCCGCGCAGCTTGCACGGGTCGGTGTGCGGGTGGTGCTCGAGCCGCGCTCGGACTTCTCGGCGGAGATTGCGCGGCGCTCGGCGCGGGGGCCTCGCGCGTATGACCTGTACCTGCGGCGGCTGGGGGCGGACTACGCGCACCCGAACACGTTCTTCACGCTCTTCGAGCGGGAGGGCAATCACCAGACGGGTTGGGAGACGCAGGCGGGAGGCGAGCCCATGGCGCGCTTCGAGCGGCTGCTCGAGGCCGGAGATGGCGCCCCGGACGATGCGAGCGCCCGCGCGCAGTACCTCCAGGCGCAGGAGGTGCTGGTCGGGGAGCAGGCGGTGATTGCGCCCCTGTACCACCCGGACCGCTACTACCGCGCGCGGGCGCGGCTGCGCGGGCTGGATGTGGACCCGTTCAACTTCCTGGCGCTGCGCGCGCTGCGCATGGGGCGTGACGCGGACACGGCCCAGGCGCGGGAGGCGCCATGAGCGCACGCGCTGGACAGGGCCCGTTGCGTCGAACGGGGGCTTCGTGCTCCGTGCGGCGGGCCCGCGCGAGCTACGTGGTGCCGTGCCGCTTCCTGTGTACCTGTGCGAGCCACGCGGTACAGCGCCGGTCCCTGTGTGCCCGTCCGAATCACCCAGTGCAGCGCCAGGTCACGCGGCGGCGAGGTCCGCCTGGGGCGCGCGTCCGGCGTGTTCGGGCGCCCAGCCGGGGCATGGCGGGCGTTGTCACCCTCGAAGCACGGGGCACGCCATGAAGGCCGTGGTCCAGCGCCTGTTGCGGCAGGTGGTGCTGGTGCCGGTGGTGGCCCTCGCGTCGTACTTCCTCATGACCGCGCTGCCGCTCACCACGGAGACGGACGCCAAGCGGCAGGTGTCGGGAGAGCTGGCGGCCTCGTATCGGCGGGACCTGGGCATCGGTGAGCCGCTGGGCTTCCTGCGCCCGTGGGAGAAGCTGCTGCGCGGCGAGCGGCTGGGCACGAGCGCCCAGGGCATCACTGGCGACGAGCTGCTCACGAAGCTCTCCGGCAGCATCGGCGTGGGGCTGATGGCGCTGCCGCTCGCGCTGCTGTGGGCCCTGGGCTTCGCGCTGCTGCGCACGCGCTGGCGCAAGGGGCGCTGGGCCGCGATGGGCGACGTGGTGCCCGCCGTCGCCTTCGGCACCCCCGTCTTCATCCCCGCGCTGCTCCTGGCTCCCGCCGTGGTGGAGCGCGGGCACCTGCTGCCGGAGCTGTGCGCGGCCCTGGTGACGTCGCTCTGGCCCGGCATCTTCCTGGGCACGCTCGTGGGCGACTCGCTGGAGGCGGAGCTGTCGCGCGACTACGTGCGCACCGCGCTGGGCAAGGGCCTCTCGCGCGCCACCGTCTTGCGCCGTCACGTGCTGCCCAACGTGTGGCCCGCGATGCTGGACGCGGTGGGGCCGGTGGCCACGTCGCTGCTCGCCGGCTCGTTCGCCGCGGAGCGCGTCCTGGGGCTGCCGTACTTCGGCCAGCTCTACGTCCTCGCGGTGCTCAACAAGCAGGTGGCCGTCGTCGTCGTCGCCACCACCGCCTTCGCCACCTTGCTCGTCGTCGTGAGCCTCGCGGTGGAGGTGCTGCGCTACGCCGTGGACCCGCGCTCCCGGGAGGCCACGACATGAGCCGCGTCCCCACGCGCGCCCGCGTTGGACTGGCGCTGCTCGTCGGCCTGGGCCTGCTCAGCCTCGTCGCGGGGCGGCTCTTCCCCGAGGCGCTGGCCCAGGGCTGCCCGCTGGGCCTGGACCCAACGCGCCCGGACCGCAGCGTGTGCGAGCTGGCCTTCGGTGGGCTCTGGGTGTCCCTCGCCGTGGGGCTCGCGGCGGGCGCGCTCTCCACGCTCCTCGGCCTCACCGTCGCGGCGGTGGCCCGGCTCTCCGGTGGCGCGGTGGAGCAGGCGCTGCTGCGCGCGGTGGATGCCGTCTTCGCCCTTCCCGACGTGCTGGTGGTGATGGTGCTCCAACTCGCGGGGCAGTCGCTCGCGGACGCGGGGCAGGGAGGGGGCCTGGGGCCGTTCGGGTTGATGGTCGTCTCACTGGCCCTGGTGGGCTGGGCGGGCCCCGCGCGCATGTTCCGCAACCGCCTGGCGACGCTTGAAGCGCAGGAGTACGTGGCCGCGTCCCGCGCGCTCGGCGGCGGGGGGCTGCACCTGCTGCGCGTCCACCTGTGGCCCGCCCTGCGGCCCTTCGCGCTGGCGGTGTTCCTCTCCCGTCTCCCGGCCGCCATCCTCACCGAGTCCACCGTCAGCTTCTTCGGCATCGCCCGCATGGAGCCCATGTCCCTGGGCCGGTACCTGGGCACCAGCTACGCGGCCCTCATCTACGAGGGCGGCGGCCGGGTGGTGCTGCCCGCCTGGGCGCTGCTCGTGCTGCTGGTGCTCGGCGCCTCGCTCGCCTCGCAGGCGCTCTCCGAGGCCCCTCGCCGGGCGGCCTGACGGACACGGCGCACGGGGTGTCACCACAGACGGAAGTGGAATTCCCAACGTTGAGGGGGGCGTTGTCCTCACACAGAAACCTTTTGCCCACATCGGTGCCCCCCATGTCCCTCATGCCCATCGAAGAGCTTGCCACCTCCACCGGACTCGACGCCCGTGAGCGCGAGGAGCGCACGGACGCACTCAAGCTGGAGCCCGTGCGCGGCGCGGTGCTCGTCGTCGAGGACGACCCGGCCCACCGGGAAATCCTCGTGGAGATGCTGGCGGGCTGGGGCTACGAGCCCCTGCCCGTGGGCAGCGCGGAGGAGGCGGAGTTCGCCGTGCGCAACAAGCGCATGGACGCCGCCGTCGTGGACGTCTTCCTGCCGGGCCGCAGCGGGGCCACTTTGATGTCCCGGCTGCGCGAGCGCTTCCCCCAGTCCGTGCTCATCGGCGTGAGCGCCCTGAGTGACGCGGCCATGGCGCGCAAGTGCAAGGGGCTGGGGGCGGACCTCTTCATCGGCAAGCCCCTGGACCCCCAGCGGCTGGCCGAGGCGCTCCAGTCCCGGCATACGAGCTGGCACTGACGCCCCTCTGGCGAGGGCCGCCGGGGCGAGTTCCGGTTGCGCCATCCGCGTGAACGGTTGATGCTCCTTCCGTGAAGAACCTCGCCCCCGGCTTGTTGCTGGCCATGCCCCAGCTCGGCGATCCGAACTTCTACCGTGCGGTCGTCCTGATGCTCGAGCACAGCGAGACGGGCTCCATGGGGCTCGTCATCAACCGGGCAGCTCCCCTCACGCTCGGCGAGCTGGCGCGCGGGCAGAACCTGGGCATCGCCACCGGGCGCAAGGAGCATGCCGTCTTCCTGGGCGGCCCGGTGGAGCCGCAGCGGGGCTTCGTCCTCCACGACGACGCGGAGCAGCGGGAGAAGCACGCGGTGCTCCCCGGCCTGTTCCTGAGCGTGACGCTGGACGCCCTGGGGCCCCTGCTGACCAACCCGAATCCGCGCCTGCGCTTCTGCCTGGGCTACGCGGGCTGGGGCCCCCGCCAGTTGGAGAACGAGATTGCCGCCGGCGCCTGGCTCTTCACCGAGGCCACCGCGGAGGTTGCGTTTGGCCAGGAGCCCGCGAAGCTGTGGGATGCGACTCTGCGAAGCATGGGGGTGGACCCCGCCATGCTGGTGATGGGAAGGGGAATGAACTGATGCTCGACGCCGAATTCATCCGGGCCCGCATCCTGGAGGCCCTGCCGGGCTCCGAGGTGGAGGTGCATGACTACACGGGGACGGGAGACCACTTCGAGGCCCGGGTGGTGAGCCCCGACTTCGCGGGGAAGGCGATGGTGCAACAGCACCAGCTCGTGTACGCGCCCCTGCAACAGTGGCTGAAGAGCGGCGAGCTGCATGCGCTCGCGTTGAAGACCTACTCTCCCGAGCAGTGGAAGAAGCTCGGGACTCGCTAAGAAGGAGCGGTACCCATGACGCCTGAACTCAAGGCACGGCTGGAGCAGGAGACGAAGTCGCACAAGATCGTGCTCTTCATGAAGGGCAATGCGCTGTTCCCCCAGTGCGGCTTCTCCGCGCGGGCCCTGCAGCTGCTGCGGCCTCTCGGTGAGGTCCACACGGTGGACGTGCTCGCGGACCCCGAGGTGCGCCAGGGCATCAAGGACTTCACCAACTGGCCCACCATTCCGCAGGTCTTCATCAACGGGCAGTTCATCGGCGGCTCCGACATCCTCATGGAGCTGGCCGAGCGCGGTGAGCTGGCCGACCTGGTCGCGGGCAACAACCCGGCCTAGCGGGCGGTCCGCGCGGGCCTGGCGGGAGAGGGGAGACCATCTCCCCTCGCTGTGGCTAGGATGGGCGGCCGCTGCCTCGAGGAACCCGCGTGGTCACAGTCAACCGACACAACGCCCCCCAGAGCCCGGACGAAGCCGCCGACGCGAACGTCCCCGTCCCCGAAACCAACGCCTCCGTCGCCCTGACGGACACCGTGCTGCCGGCCCAGGCGCCAGGCGTGGCGGTGGACCCGGACGACCTGGTGGAGACGGCGAAGGCGCCCACCCTCATGGACAAGGTGCAGCAGTTCCGCGCCCGCCACGAGAAGTGGGAGATTGCGCTCTTCTTCTTCAGCGGCTTCCTCTACGACGTACTCACCATCAGCCGCATCGACGACACGCTGACGCTGGCGCAGAACTTCGGCTACCTGCTGGTGCTCGCGGGGCTGCTGCTGCTGGAGCAGCGCTACCCGGAAGGCGTGGAGCCGCCGAAGCTGCTCCTGAAGGTGTGGCGCTGGCGAGAGGACGCCATCCACTTCCTCTTCGGAAGTCTGCTCAGCGCCTTCATGTTGCTGCTCTTCAGGAGCTCGTCGGGCGCGCTGCCCTACCTGTTCGTGGTGGGCCTCTTCGTCCTGCTGGCGGCCAATGAGCTGCCCGTGTTCCGCAAGCTGGGCCCCGTCATGCGCATGGTGCTGCTCAGCCTGTGCGTGACGATGTACTTCATCTGCCTGCTCCCCGTGGTGCTCGGGCGCATGGGCTTCTGGGTCTTCCTGCTGGCCATCGTGCTGGGCTCGGCGGCCATCTTCGGCGTGATGCGCCTCGTCCGGCGCTGGCGCCCGGACAGCCGCTACCTGCTGCGCAACGTGGCTGTCCCTGGCTTCGGCGTGCAGGGCGCGCTGCTGGGGCTGTACCTGGCGGGCGTGATTCCGCCGCTGCCGGTGGCGGTGCAGTTCGCGGGCATCTATCACCAGGTGGAGCGGGTGAGCCCGGGCGTCTACCACCTGTCCTCGCTGGACTCCGGGGCCTGGTACAAGCCCTGGACGTGGGGCGGCCCGGACTTCCTGATGCAGCCGGGGGACAAGCCCTACTACTTCTTCCGCATCTTCGCGCCGAAGCACTTCCAGTCGTACCGGGTGCGCGTGCGGTGGTACTTCGACGACCCGCAGAAGGGCTGGACGACATACGGCAACGGCTTCATGGCCACCGTCAGCAGCAACGGCACGGACGGCGGCTACCGCTACTACGCGACGACGTCCAACCTGAAGCCCGGCAAATGGCGCGTGGTGCTGGAGACGGAGGATGGGCACGAAATCCACCGGCTGAGCTTCACCGCCGGGCCGGACACGAACACGGGGCCTCGCACCTTCGACGTCTCGGTGTCCACGCTCAAGGACGTGAAGCCCCTGGCGCTGGCGGAGTGGGAGGAGCGGACCGCGGCGGCGGGCGCGAAGCCCACCGCCGCGCAGCAGCCGAAGTAGGCCCGTGCCTACTTCTTCTTTTTCTTCTTCTTGCCGGCCTTCCCCTCCGCCCAGAGGGACTTCATCCACGCCTCCACGTCCTTGGCGGCGCGGGGGATGCTGGCGGAGAGGACCTTGCAGCCGCGCGCGGTGACGACGACGTCGTCCTCGATGCGCACGCCGATGCCACGGTAGCGCCGCGGCACGGTGAGGTCGTCCGTCTGGAAGTACAGGCCGGGCTCCACCGTCAGCACCATGCCCGGCTGGAGCTTCCCGTACTTGTAGGCCTCCTGCCGCGCCTGGGCGCAGTCATGCACGTCCAGGCCCAGCATGTGGCTGACGTTGTGGAGCGAGTAGCGCTTGTAGAACTGGTGCTCGTCCTTGAGCGCGTCCTCGGCGTCCTCGAGGATGCCCAGGGACTCCAGGCCCTCGGCGAGCACGCGCATGGCCGCGCGGTTGGGCTCCATGAAGTCGTTGCCGGGCTTCACCTGGGCGAAGGCCGCGTCCTGGGCGGCCAGCACCAGCTCGTAGATTTCCCGCTGCTCCTTGGAGAACTTCCCGCTGATGGGCAGGGTGCGGGTGATGTCGGCGGTGTAGAGCGTCTGGCCCTCCACGCCCGCGTCCAGCAGCAGCAGGTCGCCGGGGACCAGCGGCCCGTCATTGTGGTGCCAGTGCAGGATGCAGGCGTGGGCGCCCGAGGCGGCGATGGTGCGGTAGCCCACGTCGTTGCCCTCCACGCGGGCGCGGAGGTTGAAGATGCCCTCCACGTAGCGCTCCGTCTTGGCCGCCTTCAGGCCCCGGATGACGTCCTCGAAGCCGCGCTGCGTGGAGTCGATGGAGGTCTGGAGCTCGCGCACCTCCTGGGCGTCCTTGAGCAGCCGCATCTCCGAAAGCGCCTGGGCCAGCTCCTTGTCCTGCTTGCCCGCCTCCTCCTGCACCGGCACGGCGCCGTCGACCTTCGGGGACAGGCCGCGCAGCACGCGCATGGGGCGGCTCCCCGCGGTGCCGAGGCCGGAGAGAAAGTCCGGCAGCTCATCGAGGCCGCGGGCCTGGTCCACGCCGTAGCGGGCCTGGCTCTCCTTCACGCCCAGGCGAGGGCCTTCCCACAGCTCGCCCTTCACCCGGTCGGTGAAGAACGTCGCGTCGGTGCGGCCCGGGTTGGGCTCCACGAAGAGCACGTCGGTGTGGCCGCCCTTCGCCTTGGGCTGGAGGACGAGCACGCAGTCCGGCTCCAGGTTGCCTGTGAGGTAATAGAAGTCGCTGCCCGGCCGGAAGCGGAAGTTGGTGTCGTTGGCGCGCACCTTCTCGTGGCCGGTGGGGATGATGAGCGTCTCACCGGGGAACAGCTTGGAGAGCGCGCGGCGGCGGGCCTTGAAGGACTCCGCGTTCTTGATTTTCGGCGGGAGCTTCTTCGAGCGCGGCTTCCACTCCTTCATCATGAAGTCGAGCAGCGCCGGGGGCGGCGCCGTGTCGTGCGTGGCGGGCTTCGCCGGGGCCGCGGCTCCGGGGGCCTGCGGCTCGGACGTGACGAGGGGCTGTTGCTCGCCTACTTCGGGCAGAGCGGCGGCGGAAGAGCGGGTCGTGGCCATGGATTACTCTTCACCCGCGCCCGCCGGTACTTCAAGCCCGAGTTGGCTCGGGGGACGCCGCAGTGTCTTCTCGCAGAAGCGCCACCTGCCCCAGGAGCACCGGTACGGCTGTCTCCACGCGGAGAATGCGGGGCCCCAACGAAAACGGATGGAAGCCGTGGGCCTCCAGCATGTCCGCCTCGAACGGCACCCAGCCGCCGTCCGGGCCAATGGCGAGCACGACGCGCCGTGCCGGGCCCACGGCCAGCGCGCGGAGGGGCTGCCTTGCGGGCGGGTGGGGGAGCAGGCGCAGGGGCTCCGGTCCGAACAGGGGGCCCAGCTCATCCTCGACGAAGGGACGGAAGCGCTCCCGAATCAGCACCTCGGGCAGGCGGGTGTCGCGGGCCTGCTCCAGGCCCTGGATGAGCAGCTCGCGGACGAAAGCCGGGTCCAGCACCTTGGAGTCGAAGTAGCTCTTCTCCACCCGCGCCGCGTTGACCAGGACGATGCGGTCCACTCCCAGCGAGGCCACCGCCGGTAGGACCTTCTTCAGCGCCTTGGGACGGGGAATGGCGAGCAGCAGGTCCACGCCCGCGCGGGGCGGCGGGGGCTCGGTGAGGGTGACGCGCACGTGCAGGACGCCGGCGCTGTTCTCCAGGACCTCGCCGGTGCCGGTGAGGCCGCCCAGGCGCCCCACGCGGAGGGACTCTCCGGGTTCGGCGCGCAGCACCTCGCGCGCGTGCTGGGCCCGCCGTCCGGTGAGCCGCGCGGTGCCGTCGGGCAGGAAGTCTTCGTCGAGGAGGAGCAGCAGGTTCACGGGGCCTCTGTACTCCGTCGCCTGCGAGCGTGGGGAGTTCTTCAGGGCCCGGAGCGGGGGAACCCGGCCCCCTGGCGCCCGGCCTGCCCACGTCTCACCTGTGGCGGGACTTGCCCGCCTCCAAGGGGTGCCGTAAAGGCGGTGGCCGTGCGTAACCTCTGTCTGCGTTGCCGCCGTCCCGAGAGCGCGTGCTATTGCGCGCACCTGCCGCCCCGGCTGGAGACGCGCACGCGCGTCGTATTCCTCCAGCACCCGCGCGAGCGGCGCGTGGCCATTGGCACCGCGCGCATGGCCCACCTGGCGCTGGCGAACTCCGAGCTGCATGAAGGCGTCGACTTCACCGGCCACCCGCGGCTGGAGGAGCTGGCGGCCCAGCCGGAATCGGTGGCCGTGCTGTTCCCGGGTGAGGACGCCATCCCGGTGGAGGAGGCGCGCGGCAACCCGCCCAAGACGCTCATCGTGGTGGACGGGACGTGGCCGCAGGCGAAGAAGGTCGTCTCCCGCAACCCGGTGCTGGCCGGGCTGCCGCGCATCGGCTTCGTTCCGCGCCGGCCGAGCAACTACCGCATCCGCTCGGAGCCCGCGGACCATTGCGTGTCCACCATCGAAGCGGTGGTGGAGATGCTGGGCGTCCTGGAAGGGGACCCGGCGCGCTTCGACGCCATGCTGCGCGCCTTCGAGTACATGGTGGACACGCAGCTAGAGCGGCAGGCGACGCGAACGTCGCCCAACCGCCGCCGCATCTACTTCGGGCCCTGGCGTCCGCCGCTGGAACTGCGCATGCTGGCCGAGCGCTTCGACAAGCTGGTCGTCTTCTACGGCGAGGCCAACGCGCACCCCGCGGGCGGCGAGGAAATCCCCACCGAGCTGGTGCACGCGGTGGCGTGCCGGCCGTCCACGGGCGAGCGCTTCGAGGCCGTCATCGCGCCGGAGCAGCCCCTGGCCTACAGCACGCCGCTGCACGTGGAGCTGTCCGAGGCCGTCCTCCGCGCGGGCGAGCCCCGAGAGGAAGCGATGAGGCGCTTCGAGGCCTTCCTCCGTCCCGATGACGAGCTGGCGGTGTGGACGACGTTCGCGCTGGAGCTGCTGTGGGCGGGTGGCGTCACCCGGCGCCCCGCGAGCAGCGTGCGGCTGGCCACCGCGCGCGCGCTGAAGGGCAAGGCGGGTGGGGTGGAGCAGGCGATGCAACTGCTGAACGGGCCGGAGGTGCCGCTGTGGGCCCCTGGCCGCGCGGGCAGGCGCATTCGCGCGCTGGAGTCCGTGGTGCGCGAGCTGGTGGCGCGAGGCAACGCCACCGAGCCGCCGCTAAAGCTGCCGCGCACGGGCACGGAGGGCTGAATCCTCCCGGGGCCGAGGCCGCCGGTGGTGGGCGCGGCCCGAGCCCGGGAGCGCTGATGCCAGCGGGTTGGCTGCTCACGGAAGCAGGGCGGTGCGAGCCTCCTTGACGTAGCGCCCACGCGGGAACTCCTGGAGGTATTGGCGGTACTCCTCGCGGGCCCGATGGGATTCGAGCTTCTCCTCGAAGCACCGCGCGCGGAGGTAGCGCGCCTGCTCGCGGTGCGCGGCCCGCCGGCTGCGCTCGGCAATCTCCTCCAGCCCCACGAGGAAGCTCTCGCACCTGCGCGAGTTCACCTGGAGCCGGGCGTAGCCCAGGAACCGCTCATCCGCGTTCCCGGAGACCAGCGCCGGGGGAATCAGGGGCTCGCGCTTCTTCGGCGCCTGCTTCACTACAGTCTCCGGCGGGGAATCGACGGGAGCCTTCGGCGTGGTGGGCGAGGGCGGATTCACCGAGGGCGCCGGATAGGGCGCGAACTCCTGCGGCGGGTCCTCTGCTGCTGGGAAAGCCATCGAGCTGCTCCCCGCGGCGCCGACGGAGGCCAGTGCGTTGGCGGGCGGCGGTGCGGGCTCGGGCATGGGGGCCTCTTCGGGAGCCGCGAGTGGACCGGGCGTCACGGCCGCCACGGCTCCTGGAGACGTGGGCGGTGTCTCGGCTGGCGCCTCGGGGCTGCGGGGGCGGGCGGGCTGAGGCACGGCGGGCCGCGATGGGCGTGAAGGGGCGGTGATGGCGGGGGCCCGGAGCACCCCGAAGGCTCGCAGGTCAGGCTTCGACACCTTCCGCTGGCGCAGCGCGTGTTCCTTCGCGTGGAACTCCACGCGCTCGCCGGGCCCGACCTGTCGGGTCGGCTGGCCCTCCGCTTCGACGCGGACCTGCCCCTCGGCCACGGCCACGGCGGCGCCGTCCTTCGTGCGCTCCACGGTGAAGACGGTGCCCACCACGGACACGCGCAGCCCCGCGGCTTCGACGAGGAAGCCATGCCGCGCCACGTGGGAGGCCTCCACGGACAGGCGCCCCTCCTTGACGATGAGGTGCACGTCGCGCGGCTCGGCGCGGGAGAGCTCGACCTCCGAGCCTTCGGACAGCCGCACGCGGCTCGCGTCTGGAAGGCGCAGCACGGCGCTGGCGCGCGCTGATGTCCGCACGGCGGTGCCCGGCTGCAACCGCATGCCCGGCTCCAGCGCGCGTTCCTGACCGCCCGAATCCCGTAGGACGGCGCCCGAGGTGGCGACGCGCTCCGTCTCGACGAGGGTGACGCGCTCCTGCACGGCGTCTCGTGGCGCCGCGGGCATGGGGCCCTGATGCGTCGGCGCAGTGGCGATGCTCCCGGAGGGCATGGCGCCTCCTGGCGAGCCCTGGGCCTGCTTCATGTCGGCGGTGGCTTCCACTCCCGGCTGCGTAGACTCACGGTGGGCCACACCGCTTGGAGATGCGTGAACCAGAGGCGCCGCGCCAGTGGCCCCATGCTTCAGGGCCGTGTCGGCTCCAGCGCTCTCGGACTGAGGCCCAGTCACGCGGTTGGGCCGCTCCGCCACCATCGCCACGCCGTTCCCCCCGTCCCCCGCCGGCACACGGAGCCATAACAGCGCGAGCATCGCCGCGCAGGCGCCCGCCAGGCCCACGGCCCACGGCCACCGGGCACCAGGGCGGGGCCGCTCCAACCTGCGTGCCGCCTCCTCGCGCAGCCGCTCGCCCACCGCGTCCATGGGGACCACCGGCGTCACGCCTCGCGCGTCGTGCAGGGTGGCGCGAGACCGTCGCACCTGCTCCAGCACCCGGGCACACTCGGCACAGACCTCGACGTGTGCCTCCACACGGCTCCGCTCGTCCGCATCCAGCTCTCCGGCAGCCAGCGCCCACAGCGCGAGGTGCTCATGGCGAGCCATGGGGACCTCCAGGGCGGCTCGTGCCGAGCAGACGCTGCATGGCCTCGTTGAACTCCAGCCGCGCATGGTGCAGGCGGCTGCGGACGGTGTTGGGCGAGCTCCCCACGGCCTCGGCAATCTCGTCCGGGCTCATTCCGCACAGCTCGTAGTACACGAAGACGATGCGCTTCTTCGGCTTCAGCCGCTCCAGCGCCAGCTCCACCAGCCGGGCCGCCTGTTGCCGGGCAGCGGCGCGCTCCGGGTCCTCGCCCTCGGCCGCGGTCTCCGGCAGCTCCCAGACGCTGTCCTCGGGCCGGCGCCGCTTCCAGCGCAGATGGGACAGGGCCACGTTCGAGCAGACCCGGTAGAAGAAGGTCCGGAACCGCGACTCGCCCCGGTAGCTCTTCACGGCCGTCAGCAGCCGGAGATAGGCCTCCTGGAGCAGGTCCTCCACGTCCACGCGGTTCCCCACGAGATGCCACAAGGTGCGCGCGGCATCCGCTCGCGTGAGCGCGTAGAGCTGCTCGAAAGCGGCCACGTCACCGTCCTGGAGGCGGCGGACCAATCCCTGGAGCCGTGGCTCATCCAGCGCGGACGCGCCCGCCGCGCCAGGGCCCCTGCGTACCCCCGGGAGGCTGGGGACGTGCGCGAATGGGCGGGCTCCACGCAGGAACACCAGGGGTTCTCCCTCGGCGGTGGGCAACGGTCCAGCCCTGAGCGGGCTCGGTCCGCTGACCAGATGAAAGGTCCAGGCCACTACATACCTCCATGGCCATGGGTCTCCGGAAAGACGAAAGCCGATCAAATAAATTCTTTGATCATCCGTCTGCGCTACGGAGTCGAACGCTGCAGAAACCGGACAACCCTTCCGGTGGCCGGACCGGTCCCCCAGAGATTTCGGAGTCCCCACTCATGAGGAACACTCCCAGACGCGGCCTGATGTGGCTGACGTTGCTCGCCGTAATCGCCATCCTCCCGGGCTGCATCGTTCATGGCCACGATGACTGGTACGATGACGATGACGGCACCTTCTATTGCTCCTCGGACCGCGACTGCGGCACCGGCCAGAGCTGCCGCAGCGGCGCCTGTCGGACCGTGCCCTCCGGCTCGGGGGAGTGTTTGATGTCCCGCGACTGCCCCGGGACGCAGATCTGCATCAACAGTGTCTGCTCGCAGTTCTGCTCCCGCGACTCCGACTGCGCCACGGGTCAGCGGTGCGCGGACCGCTTCTGCGTCGGGACCGGGTCCGGAGACGCTGGCACCGATGGAGGAACGCGCCCGGATGGCGGCTCCGACGGAGGCACGCGCCCAGATGGAGGCGTCGACGGTGGCCCCGGTCCCCAGCAGTGCCGGGTGAACATGGACTGCGGTGGAGGGAACTACTGCATCAACAACCAGTGCGTCCGCGGCTGCCATGACGACACCGGGTGCGACGCCACGGACGCCTGCGTGAGTGGTCTGTGCCGCCCGCGCCCGGTGGACCCGAACGCCTGCACCACCGCCGAGGACTGCACCGGCGGGAAGGACTGTGTGGACGGCCAGTGCCGCGCGGCGTGCAACGCCACCACCCAGTGCCCGGAGGACTACACCTGCCAGATTGGCTACTGCATGCCCACGCCGGACGAGGGCCCGTGCCGCGCCAACTGCGAGTGCCCGGCCGGACAGGTCTGCTTCAATGGCCACTGCAAGTCGCCGCAGCCGGACCCGGGCCAGACGTGCGAGGCCAACTGCGACTGCCCCTCGGGTGAGGTCTGCACCGAAGGCTACTGCCGCCCGCCGCCTCCGCCGGAGGACGCGGGCACGGGCCCCGCGTGCCTGATCAACTGCGAGTGCCCCTCCGGGCAGGTCTGCTCCAATGGCCAGTGCAAGTCGCCGCCTCCGCCGCCCCCGCTGGATGCCGGGACGCCGCCCCCGGTATGCCACGCCAACTGCGAGTGCCCGTCCGGACAGGTCTGCGCGGACGGCTTCTGCAAGCCCGTCAACCAGGGCAGTGGCAACAGTTGCCTTGCCAATTGCGAGTGCCCCGCCGGCGAGCGCTGCGTCGAGAACGTCTGCTGGCTGTAGCGGGGGCGGATGGCCGCGTCAGGGCGCCACCATGCGCCAGCAGCGGTGGATCTCCTTGCGCTGGAAGTCTTCGGGGATGGAGCGCGGGGTGATTTCCTCCACCTCCATCCCCCGCGTGGACTTCGGGTCCAGTTGGAAGCCGAGGAAGTTGGTGGAGAAGTAGAGGACGCCACCGGGCGCGAGCAGCGCCCGGATGGCGGCCAGCAGGCGCGGGTGGTCGCGCTGTACGTTGAAGCTGCCCGACATCTTCTTCGACGTGGAGAAGGACGGCGGGTCGCACACCACCAGGTCGTACCGCTCCGGTGCGCCGGCCTGGGCCTCCACCCAGGCCTTGGCGTCCGCGCGCACCAGGACGTGCCGCGCGTCGGCCAGCCCGTTGAGGTCCAGGTTGTCCTCGGCCCAGTCGAGGTACGTGTTGGACAGGTCCACCGTCGTCGTGCTCGCGGCGCCTCCGGCGGCGGCGTAGATGGTGAAGGCCCCGGTGTACGCGAAGAGGTTGAGGAAGCGCTTGCCCCGGGCCTCCTGCCGCACACGCGCGCGGGTGTTGCGGTGGTCCATGAAGAGGCCGGTGTCCAGGTAGTCGCCCAGGTTCACCCAGAACTTCAGGCCCTGCTCCTCCACCACCAGGCGCCCGCTGCCCTGGCCCACCCGTCCGTACTGCGAGCGGCCCCAGGGCTGGGGCGTGTGCGTCTTCACGAAGATGCGCTCGGGAGGCACGGCCAGCACCTGCGCCACCGCGGCCAGGACTTCCTCCCGCTGCTGGTCCGCGGCGCCGGAGGCAATCGCCCGCCGGCGGGGGTACTCCACGACATGGGCGCAGTCGCCATAGACGTCGATGGCGAACGGGTACTCGGGGATGTCCCTGTCGTAGACGCGCAAGGCCGTCAGGCCCTGCGTCCGGGCCCACTTGCGGAAGCGCTTCTCGCCCTTGCGCAGGCGGTTGGCGAACATGCCCGAGGGGTCGGTTGCGTCGTGAGTGCCGTGAGTACCTTGTGAGTCAGTCATGCCCAAGCGTCCTTCCGTCCAGACCACCGCGGCCCCCCTCATCCCCGAGTCTCCGACATACGACAAGCTCCGAAAGGCGGCCGCCGGCTGCCGGGCCTGCCCGCTGTGGCGCACCGGGACGCAGACCGTCTTTGGCGAGCCCGAGGGCCAACCTCACGCAGGCCCCCGGGTGATGTTGGTGGGGGAGCAGCCTGGGGACCAGGAGGACCGGGCCGGCAGGCCCTTCGTGGGGCCGTCCGGGCGGCTGCTGGATGAGGCGCTGGAGGCCGCCGGCATCGACCGCTCGCAGGTGTACGTCACCAATACGGTGAAGCACTTCAAGTGGACAGGCCAGGGGCCGCGCCGCGTCCACGCGAAGCCGACGGCGGCGGAGATTCGGGCCTGCCTGCCATGGCTGGAGGCGGAGATTCGCGTGTTCCGCCCGGACGTCCTCGTCTGCCTGGGGGCCACCGCGGCGCAGGCGCTGCTGGGCAAGGACTTCCGGGTGACGCAGTCGCGGGGGCAGCCGCTGGCGTCGCCGTGGGCGCGGGTGGTGGTGGCGACGGTGCATCCGTCCTCCATCCTTCGAGCCCCGGACCCCCGGGCGCGCGAGGCCGCGCTGGCGGCCTTCGTGGACGACCTGCGCCAGGTGGCCCGCCTCATCCACGGGCTGTCGGCGGGGGAGGGCGCACACGCCCCCATGTGAGCTTCGGCGCGGGGGCGATTGCGGTCCGCGCGCCAGGGAAGAAGACTCGGGCGCCATGAGCGTGCGCGTCGAGAAGAGCGGCCCCATCACCACCGTCCTCCTGCATCGCCCGGAGGTGCGCAACGCGGTGGATGGCGCCACCGCCCAGGCGCTGGCGGATGCCTTCCGCGCCTTCGACGCGGACCCCGACGCGCGGGTAGGGGTGCTTCACGGAGACGGGGGCACCTTCTGCGCCGGCGCCGACCTGAAGGCCGTGGCCGAGGGCCGGATGCCGCGCCTGGAGCTGGACGGCGACGGCCCCATGGGCCCCTCGCGCATGCTGCTGTCCAAGCCCGTCATCGCGTCCATTGGCGGCCACGCGGTGGCGGGAGGGCTGGAGCTGGCGCTGTGGTGCGACCTGCGCGTGGCCGAGGAGGACGCCGTGCTGGGCGTCTTCTGCCGCCGCTGGGGCGTCCCTCTCATCGACGGTGGCACCATCCGCCTGCCCCGGCTCATCGGCCTGTCGCGGGCGCTGGACCTCATCCTCACGGGCAGGCCTGTGCCGGCCCAGGAGGCCCTGGCCATGGGGCTGGTCAACCGGGTGGTGCCCCGGGGCACGGCGCGCGAGGCGGCCGAGGCGCTCGCGCGGCAGGTGGCCGCCTTCCCCCAGGCCTGCATGAACGCGGACCGGCGCTCCGCATATGAACAGGCCAGCCTGGGGCTGGAAGAAGCGCTGCGTCAGGAGTTCGCGCGCGGCGTCAAGGTGCTGGAGTCGGAGTCGGTTGCCGGCGCCACACGCTTTACCCGGGGGGCGGGGCGGCACGGGACGTTCGAATAGGCAGGTCGTGCTGCGCGGGGGCGAGGGTCTGTGTTAGGTCCCTCGCCATGCGCTTCGACACGCTTGCCATTCACGCCGGTCAGGAGCCGGACCCCACCACGGGCGCCATCATGACGCCCGTCTACCTGACCTCCACCTACGTCCAGGACGGCCCCGGAGAGCACAAGGGCTACGAGTACAGCCGGACGCAGAACCCCACCCGCCAGGCGCTCCAGGACTGTCTGGCCGCGCTCGAGGGGGCGAAGTACGGCGCGGCCTTCGCGTCCGGCCTCGCGGGCACGGACATGCTGATGCACATGCTGGACGCGGGCGACCACGTGGTCGTCTCGGACGACGTGTACGGCGGCACCTTCCGCATCTTCGACAAGGTGTTCAAGCGCTCCGGCCTGAACTTCTCCTTCGTGGACCTGTCGAAGCCGGAGAGCTTCGAGGCGGCGATTACGCCGAAGACGAAGATGGTGTGGGTGGAGTCCCCCACCAACCCGATGCTCAAGCTCATCGACCTGGCGCGCATCGCCGAGGTCGCCAAGAAGCGGAACATCCTCTCCGTCGCCGACAACACCTTCATGACGCCGTACTTCCAGCGCCCGCTGGACCTCGGCTTCGACGTGGTGGCGCACTCCACCACCAAGTACCTCAACGGCCACAGCGACGTGGTGGGCGGGTTCGTCTGCACCAGCCGCGATGACGTGGCCGAGCGGATGTACTTCCTCCAGAACGCGGTGGGCGGCGTGTCCGGGGCCTTCGACAGCTTCCTGGTGCTGCGCGGCGTGAAGACGCTGCACGTGCGCATGGACCGCCACGCGCACAACGCGATGAAGGTGGCCCAGTTCCTGGCCACCCATCCGAAGGTGAAGAAGGTCACCTACCCGGGCCTGGAGTCGCACCCCCAGCACGCGCTGGCCAGGCAGCAGATGAAGGGCTTCGGCGGCATGGTGACGTTCGACATCCAGGGCGGCCTGGAAGCGGCGCGCACCTTCCTCAAGACGGTGAAGGTGTTCGCCTGTGCCGAGTCGCTGGGCGGCGTCGAGTCGCTCATCGAGCACCCGGCCATCATGACCCACGCCTCCATTCCCAAGGAGACGCGTGAGCAGCTCGGCATCACCGACGGCTTCATCCGCCTCTCGGTGGGCATCGAGGACGCGCAGGACCTGACGGACGACCTCGCCCAGGCGCTCGACGCCGCGAAGTGACGACACCGGCGCCGCCGCGCCACTCCGGGGCCTCCCCGCGCTCGCCTTGGCGCAGCGTGTGGAGGCCCTGGCCGTTTCCAGCGTGCTGGAGGCGGCGTGCTGATTTGCTAGGCTGGGGCCTCAGGCAGCCCGTGCTCTTGGAGACAGACACCCCATGACCCGAGATGAAGCGCAGATGCTGGCGCAGGCGTTCCTCGCCGCCAACGGCAACCCCAACAGCGTCGGCATCAACCCGCAGGGCTTCGGCGGCATCGCCCTGGGCGATGCCCAGCTCTACTTCGAGTGGCACGACCAGGAGCAGGCGCTGGAGTGCAGCGCGCTCATCCACCGCTTCCGGGACGACCCCAAGCCGGGCATCCTGGAGGGCTTCCAGGCCGAGGAGAAGGCCGGCACCGACACCGGCGGCGGCACCGTGGACTTCGAGCCGGAGAACAAGTCCCTGTTCCTCAGCCGGACCTACACCACGGCCCCCCAGATTCCCATCTTCAACGACGACATGAAGCGGCTGATGAAGGCCAGCCTCGAATGGAGCAGCACCGTCCTCAACCGGGTGGCGGACCGCGTCTTCGGGGGCTGATCCGCTGGTGCGGCGCGTCAAGCGTGGGGTGAGCGCAACTTCTGGGACTCCGGGGCGATAATCCCCACACTGACGTTCACTTTCCCCAAAAAACACTCTGGAGCCCCCATGAATCCCATCGAGCGCGGCCGGAAGCTCATCAACACGGTTCGCACTGGCGCCGAGCGGGCCATTGACCGCACGCAGGACGCCGTGGGCAACGCCGTCGACAACGTGAAGGGCGCCGCGGTCGCGGGTGGCCGCAAGGTCGGGCAGTTCGTGGACGGCTTCGAGAACGCTGTCTCCGGCACCGCCCGCAACGTGCAGAGCGCCGTCGTGGGCGGCGCGCGGGGCGTGCAGGAGTTCTTCGGCGGCGGCAACCAGGCGGACCGCGTGCATGACGGCAAGCTGGTGGGCGCCAATGGCGCGACGTTCCCGCCGGGGACCCCGCTGAGCGACATCCCGGGCGTGACGCCGCGCAACAACCCGAACCCGTCGCAGACCATCCTCTACGTCAACGGCATCAACACGACGAAGGACGCCCAGTTCAACAGCCTCCAGTCCATCGCGGAGACCACGGGCGCGCGCGTCATCGGCATCCACAATGCGACCGAGGGCATGGGCGCGGACCTGGCCCAGTGCGTGAAGGACAAGCTGGACAAGGGCACCAACCCCGCCGTGGACACCCTGGCGGACACGCTCTACGGCGAAATCAAGGCCGGCCGTGACGTGCACCTGATGGCGCACAGCCAGGGAGGCCTCATCTCCAGCCGCGCGCTGAACGATGTGTACAACCGGCTGCGCATCGAAGATGGGATGTCCAAGCAGGACGCCCAGGCGCTGATGGGGAAGATCAACGTGGAGACGTTCGGCGCGGCCGCCATGACCTACCCGGACGGCCCGAACTACGTGCACTACGTGAACCGCGGTGACCCGGTCCCCAGCCTCTTCGGCCTGGGCCCCGTCGCGGACAAGTGGAACCCCGCCGTGGACGGTGGCAAGGGCTCCAAGGTCCACCACTTCAACGATTTCCACCTGAACCCGCTGGACGGTCACAAGTTCGAGGACGTGTACCTCAAGAACCGCGTGCCGTTCGACCAGGCGCGCGAAGGCAACTTCAACAAGTAGCCCATGGGCACCGCTCCCCGCAGTGGCCTCGCTGGCCTTCTGAGGTCGTGGATCGCGGGTCTCGGCCCCGCTGCTCCCGCCGACACACCGCTCACGCGGGAGTCGGCGCAGCGCCTGGTCCAGGGCTTTCTCCACGAGGAGGGCACGCCGCCCAGCCCGGGCATCAACCCCCAGGGCTTCGGCGGCCTCTCCGCGGGGGGCGCGTCGTTGTATTTCGAATGGTTGGAGGACACCCAGGCGCTGAAGTGCAGCGCCCTGGTGTATCGCTTCCGCGAGCCGCCCAAGCCCGGCGTCATCGAGGGCTTCCAGGCGGAGGAGCGGGAGGGGACGGACACGGGCGGCGGCACCGTGGAGTACGAGCAGGAGAACCAGGGCCTCTACCTGGCCCGGACCTACACCCGCATGCCGCACGAGCGCACCTTCGCCAAGGAGATGCGCCGGCTGATGAAGGTCAGCATCAAGTGGAACTCCGAGGTGCTGGACCGCGTCGCGTCGCGCGTGTTCCATCCGGAGGAACTGGAATCCAAGGACGCGTCGCGCTGAAGTAGCGCCCATGCGCTATTTCGAGGACTTCCAGCCGGGGGACGTGAGCGAGCACGGCCCCCTCGTCGTGTCGCGCGAGGACATCATCGCCTTCGCGACGCAGTTCGATCCGCAGCCCTTCCACCTGAGTGACGAGGCCGCGCGCGACAGCATCTTCGGCGGGCTGGTGGCCAGCGGCTGGCACACCGCTTCCCTCTGCCACCGGCTGCTCGTGCAGAGCTTCCTGGGGCAGACGGCGAGCCTGGGCTCCCCGGGGCTCGACGAGCTGCGCTGGCTCAAGCCGGTGCGGCCCGGTGATGCGCTGCGCGTGCGCGTGGAGGTCGTCTCCGCCACGCCGTCGCGCAGCAAGCCGGACCGGGGCGCCCTCAAGCTCCGCATGGAGGTGCGCAACCAGAAGGACGAGGTGGTGATGACGGAGCTGGCCAACGTGCTCTTCGGCCGGCGGCCGCAGGGCGGGGCGCCCACCGCCTGAAACACGGAGGGCCTCCCGCTCCCGCGTGGGGAACGTGGAGGCCCTTCGTGCCTTCGGCGCCGTCGCGCCGGGGCCTACGCCGCCGTGCGGTGCAGGTAGTCGATGAGGTCGATCTTGGTGACGATGGCGACCACCTTCTCGCCGTCCTTCACCACCGCCACGTTGTCCTGGGCGAAGACCTCGCGCAGCCGGGCGATGCTGGTGTCGAGCGACAGCGCACCCTGGAGCGGCGCGATGATGGCGTCGATGGTGTCGGTGAACTTCACCTTGCCGGCCACCAGCGCGTTGAGCAGGTCGTACTCGTGCACCATGCCCACGGCGCGACCGTCGTCGGCCACCACCGGCATCTGGCTGATGCCGTGGCCGCGCATGGTCTCCACCACCTGGTCCACCTTGTCACCGCGGCGCGCCGTCTTCACCTCCTTGCGCTTCTCCCCAATGATGTCGCGGACGGTGCCGGAGCCCTTCTCCTCCAGGAAGCCGTTGTCACGCATCCACTCGTCGGAGTGGAACTTGCTGATGTAGCTGCTGCCCGAGTCCGGCAGCACGACGACAATCGTCTTGCCCTTGCCCACTTCCTTGGCCAGCTGCACCGCGACGTGGACCGCGGCGCCCGCGGAGCCACCAGCGAAGATGCCTTCCTCGCGGGCCAGACGGCGCGCCGCGGTGAAGCACTGGCGGTCATCGACCTGGCGCACGTCATCCACGTGCGTGAAGTCCATGGCGCCGCACAGCATGTCCTCGCCAATGCCCTCCACCTTGTAGACGTGCGGCTCGGTCAGCTTGCCCGTCTTGAAGTAGCCCTCGTAGACGGAGCCCTCCGGGTCCACGCCCACGTTCTTGAGGCCGGGAATCTTCTCCTTCAGGAACTTGCCGGCGCCGCTCATGGTGCCACCGGTGCCCAGGCCCGCGACGAAGTAGTCGAACTTGCCCTCGGTCTGCTCGTAAATCTCGGGGCCGGTGGTGTGGTAGTGCGCCTCGATGTTGTCGGGGTTGTGGTACTGGTTCAACATGAACGCGCCCGGCGTCTCGCGGTGCAGGCGCTTGGCCGTCTCGTAGTAGCTGCGCGGGTCCTCGGCCGGCACGTTCGTCGGCGTCACCACCACCTGCGCGCCCAGCGCCTTGAGGCGGTTGATCTTCTCCAGGGACATCTTGTCCGGCATGGTGAAGATGCACTTGTAGCCCTTCACCGCCGCGGCCAGCGCCACGCCCATGCCGGTGTTGCCGGACGTGTTCTCGATGATGGTGCCGCCGGGCTTGAGCTTCCCCTCCCGCTCGGCCTTCTCGAGGATGTAGAGCGCCATGCGGTCCTTGATGGACGCGCCCGGGTTCATGAACTCGCACTTGACCAGCACGGTGGCGTCGTCCGGTCCGACGAGCTTGTTGAGCTTGACCAGCGGCGTGTCGCCAATGGCGGTGAGGATGTTCTCGTGGATGTCCATCGCAGCTTCCGTAAATAAGGGTTCGCGGCGCGTCTTATATGCCGCCGCTGGGGCCCGGTCGACAGCGCGCGGCCTCTTGAGCCCCTGGAGAGCGGTGGACCCGCCCCGGAAGGTGGGGTGTTGCGACGCACCCGGCCGTGACGGAGCGATGGGGGCCGCGCGTCGGGTGGGCGACAGCCCGGGGGGCGTCCGGGCATCCGCCCGGCCAGGGCTTTGACCCGGGTGGGGCCGCCTCCGATACTCGGGCGGACTTGCAACAACCCCCTCCGGAGAACCCCGTCGATATGGAACTCGAGGCCGCCCTGCGCGACCAGGTGGGACAGGCCGTTGGCCATCCCGTTCCCAGCGCCCCCATCACCAAGCTGAAGGGCGAAGCGAGCAGCCGCTCGTACTACCGCGTTGGCGCGCCGCCCGAGAGCTGGGTGGTGATGGTGATGCCGCCCGACGCGACGAAGAAGAGCGACGAGGCCACCCAGGGGGAGCCGCCGAAGGAGCTGCCCTTCCTCAACGTGCACCGCTACCTGGCGAAGCTGGGCGTGCGCGTGCCGCACATCCTCCGCTACGACGAGCCGGCGGGGATGATGGTGCTTGAAGATTTGAGCGACATCACCTTCGAGTCCGCGCTGGACGGTGGCAAGCACCACGAGGCGCTCTACACCCGCGCGGTGGACCTGCTGGCGCGCCTGCGCGCGGCGGCGGAGAAGCACCAGGACCCGGACTGCCTGGCCTTCACCCGCGCCTTCGACGAGGACCTCTACGACTGGGAGCTACACCACTTCCGCGAGTGGGGCCTGGAGGCGTGGAGCGGCAAGAAGCCCACCGACGCCGAGCGCGCCGAGCTGGACAACACCTTCCGTGACATCGCCCGGCAGCTCGCCGCGGCGCCCCGGGGCTTCACGCACCGGGATTACCAGAGCCGCAACATCATGATGAAGGAGGGGGAGCTGGTCGTCATCGACTTTCAGGATGCCCTCCAGGGCCCGCGTCAGTACGACCTGGTGGCGCTCCTGCGCGACAGCTACGTGGAGCTGGACCGCGACTTCGTGGACCGGATGCTGGACCGCTACATCGCCACCTTCGAGGAGGTGAGCGGCGAGCGCATCGACGCGGCGTCGTTCAAGTCCTTCTTCGACCTGCTCACCATCCAGCGGAAGCTGAAGGACGCGGGCCGCTTCGAGTTCATCCACCGCGTGAAGGGCAACCCGGGCTTCCTGGTGTCCATCCCCGCGTCGTTGCGCTACGTGCGTGACGCCTTCGCGCGGAGGCCGGAGCTGCGGCGGCTCCAGGACCTGGTGGCGGCGTACGTCCCCGAGCTGGCGGCCTGAGATGAAGGCCATGGTCCTCTGCGCGGGCCTAGGCACGCGCCTGCGTCCGCTCACCGAGCGCTGGCCGAAGCCGGCGCTGCCGTTCCTGGGGCAGCCGTTGCTGCGCTACCACCTGTCGGTGCTCAAGGCGGCTGGCGTGACGGCGGTGGGCATCAACACCCACCACCTGCCGGACACCATGGCGGAGGTGGCCCGCGCCGAGTGCGCGCGTGCCGGGCTCCCGCTCCACGTGGTGCACGAGCCCGTCATCCAGGGGACGGGCGGCGGCATCCGCGGACTGCGCGACTTCCTGTCGGGCGATGACTTCCTCGTGTTCAACGGGGACATCCTCTACCCGGTGGACCTGAAGCCGGTGGTGGCCATGCATCAGGCCTCCGGCGCGTTGGCGACAATGGTGCTCCAGCCCATGCCCGCAGGGGAGATGTACGCGGCGGTGGAGCTGGACGCGGCGGGGACGGTGCGGCGCATCGCCGGCCATGGTCCCGGTGGCGAGGGCCTGACGCCCTGGCACTTCACCGGCGTGCACGTCGTGTCACCGCGCGTCTTCGACTTCATGTCGCCTCAGGGCGCCGAGGACATCAACCGCGACGTCTACGTGCGCGCCATGGCAGCGGGGCAGACGGTGCGCGGCGTCCGGGTGGACGGGTACTGGTCCGACCTGGGCACGCCGTCGCGCTACCTGGCCACGGTGCAGGATGTGCTCGCCGGGCGCGTGCGGCTGGAGTGGCTGGGCGCGGACTCGCCGCTGGCGGGCATCGTCCGCGACGCGAGGGGCGCCTGGGCTCACCCGACGGCGCGCGCGGGCGGGAGCGTGGAGGGCCCGGCATACCTGGGGCGGGGCGCCACGGTGGAGGCGGGCGCGGCGGTGGGGCCGGGCGTGTCCCTGGAGGCGGGCGCCAGGGTGGCGTCAGGCGCGCGGCTGCAACGGGCGGCCGTCTTCGAGGACACCGAGGTGTCCCCGGGAGAGACCCTCTCCGAGGTGCTCGCCTGGGGCGCGCACCGGATTGCCGCGCCGCTGGGCGGGCGCTGAGCGCCGCCGCTCAGGCGGCGTGGTAGCGGGCCAGCACGCAGGTGACGTTGTCGTTGCCACCCGCGGCGTTGGCCATGTCGATGAGCTGCGAGCAGGCCTTCTCCAGCTCCGGCGTGCGCTGGAGGATCTCCTGCATCTGCGCGTCCGTCACCATGCCGCTCAGCCCGTCCGAGCAGAGCAGGAAGATGTCGTCCTCCTGCGGCTCCACGCGGGAGACGTCCACCTGGACGTTCTCCTTCATGCCGAGCGCCCGGACGATGACGTTCTTGTGGGGGAAGTTCTCGATTTCCTCCGGCGAGAGCTTCTTCGCCTTGAGGTAGTCGTTGAGCAGGGAGTGGTCCTCCGTCACCTGCTTCAGCGTGCCGCCGCGGAAGTAGTAGACGCGGCTGTCGCCCACATGGCCCACATAGACGGCGTTCTGGCAGAAGTGCACCGAGACGATGGTGGTGCCCATGCCCTTGAGCTTCGACTCGGAGCAGGCCTTCTCGAAGATGCGCGCGTTGGCGAGCTTGATGCCGGTGGCCAGCCGGTTCTCGTCGTAGTTGCGCGTCTTGTCCATCTTGAAGGGCCAGGTGCAGTCCTGGTCCTTGGACGTGAGTTTGTAGAACTCGCCGAGCTCGTCCACCGCGATGCGGCTGGCGATCTCTCCCGACGAGTGTCCGCCCATGCCGTCCGCCACGCAGAAGAGAAACTCTTCCGGGAGCATCAGGAAGTTGTCCTCGTTGTGATTCCGCTTCATCCCAACGTGGGTGCTGCCAGCTACCTCGATGCGCATGCGCGAGAACTCTTCAAAAAGGCTGAGAAAGTGGCGGCCGAGGTTAACAAAGCGCTCGGAAATCGGTCAAAACTCGTGCGTTCCGGCCGGACAGGCGGGGGCATACCGGGCCGGGGCTCAGGGGACGGGCTCGAAATGGAGCACGTCCCCCTCCTGGGTGCCGCTGGCCGCCAGGACCCCCGCGGGCAGCTCCAGGACGGAGCGGGCCTGGAAGTATACGGAGGTGGCTCGCCAGGGGGGCAGTGCGGGCATCTGCTTGACGATGCGGCCCTGGGCGTCCAGGAACAGCACGTCGATGGGGATGCGCATGAAGAAAGTGTGGATGGAGTTGCAGGGGACGATATGGAGCCCCTCGCCCACGGCCATCGAGCGGCGCCCCATGAGTCCCTTGAACCGTTGGAGGAACGAGGTGGCTCGTTCCGCTCCGTCCGCGAGCAGCCGTTGCCGCGTCTCGTTGTTCACCTTCCAGCGCATGTAGCGCCTTCTACCCCATGCTCGAGCCCCTGGCGCGTCCTCTCCACCTGGTCCTCGTTTCTCCCCAGATTCCCCCCAACACGGGCAACGTGGCCCGCCTGTGCGCCGTGACGGGGTGCCGGCTCATCCTGGTGGAGCCGCTGGGCTTCTCCATCGACGACCGGCACCTCAAGCGGGCCGGGTTGGACTACTGGGACAAGGTATTTCTCCGCCTGTATCCAAACTACGCGGCGTACGTGGCGGACTACCCGGAGGCCCGCCGCTGGCTGTTCTCCGCCCGGGCGGCGCAGTCCCTCTACGAGGCCCGGTTCGAGGCGGGGGACCACCTGGTGTTCGGCTCGGAGGTGTCCGGGCTGGGGCCGGAGGTGATGGAAGGGGGCACGGGGACGGCGCTCTCGATTCCGATGCTGGAGGACCGGCGCAGCCTGAATCTGTCCACGTCGGTGGGGATTGGGGCCTATGAGGCGCTGCGACAGGTCTGTTTCGCCGGAGCGGGCAGGCAGGCCCCCTCGGCAAGTTGAGGGGCGGTGAGGAGGGACTACACTGCGGCGACGCATGACCCCGTCGCAGGCCGCCGAAGCGCTGTACTCCGCACACAAGTCCCGAGCCACCGGGTGGCTGACGCTTTCGTCCGGGGGGCGTGAGTCGCGGCTGCTGCTGCGTGAAGGGGACCTGGTGGGGACGCAGCTGGGCTTCGGCTACCAGAGCCCCGCGCAAGCGCTGCTCCAGGCGGGGATGTTGGGGGCGGAGGCGCTGGACGCGCTGTGGGCGCGAGGCGGGGCAGGGGCGCCGGACGAGGAGACGCTGGAGGCGTACGGCCTGGTTCCGGACGTGGTGACGGAGCAGCAGGTGCTGGCCCAC
>Ga0182745_1000480_pt1 | contig 44986 bp, 47 predicted proteins | sample eDN3rd30CKraftBY_FD_128523 | JGI IMG/M metagenome (GOLD analysis project Ga0182745, IMG submission 128523) | Enriched backyard soil microbial communities from Emeryville, California, USA - eDNA 3rd pass 30_C Kraft BY (version 2) (version 2) | ecosystem: Environmental > Terrestrial > Soil >...
AGCAAGAAAGACAGCTATACGATGAAAAAGGGCCAGCGCTGGGTCATCCCGCGCAGCTTCGATTTCGACGGCAATTCGACGGTCCAGTTGCTCGAGGACGACGACGTCGGCGGCAGCGACATCCTCGGCACGATCGATCTCGAACCGCGTACCGGCAGTTTCGTGCGCACCTTGAACGGCGATCGCAGCGAATATCGGGTGACCTATCGGGTCAGCGCGGAGTGACGGCGCGAGGCGACGACAGCTTTAGGCCGGTAGCGGCCATTTCACCATCGTCACCCTGAACTTGTTTCAGGGTCCATGGCCTGCCGTCTACTTCGACGCGGCATCAAACGAGAGGTCTGGCCATGGATGCTGAAACAAGTTCAGCATGACGTGATTTTGAACGCCACTTCCCACCCAAAAAGCCGCCGCGCGCTCAACCTAGCCCTATTCCCCCTCTCCCACCTCGACCAGCCCATGCCCGACGCTGACGCGCTCGTCGAAGACGAAACAGCTGCCGCGCCAGCGGCTCTCCCCCGCCGGGACCTGCTCGAGATAGGCGAGGATGCCGCCCTTCAAATGGACGACATCCTCAACGCCTTCGCTCTTCAGGAAGGCCGTCGATTTCTCGCAGCGGATGCCGCCGGTGCAGAACATCGCGATGCGCTTTCCCGCCAGGCCGTCGGCGTTGGCACGCCACCATTCGGGAAAATCGCCGAAGCTTCTGGTATGCGGATTGAGCGCACCTTTGAAACTGCCGTAACCGACCTCGAAATCGTTGCGCGTGTCGATCAGCACGATGTCCGGATCGTCGACGAGCGCATTCCAGTCGGCCGGGTCGACATAGGGCGCGGCATCGCGCGCGGGGTCGATTCCCGCGACCTTCATCGTCACGATTTCCTTCTTCAACCGCACCTTCATGCGCTGGAACGGCATCGCGGCGGCGGTCGAATATTTGACGTCGAGATCGGCGCAGTCAGGCAGCGCGCGGATATGCGCGATGACGGCGGCAACGCCCCCGGCGCTCCCCGCGATCGTCCCGTTGATCCCTTCGCGCGCGAGGAGCAGCGTGCCCTTGATCCCCTGCGCCGCGCAGAAGTCGATCAGCGGAGCACGCAGCGCGGCGGGATCGTCGAATGGCGCGAAGCGATAGAGGGCGGCGACAGTGAAGCTCATGGCGCGGCTCATAGCCGTGCCCCGTTCCGAACAAAAGTCTCCGTCACCGAAACGGGTCGCCCCTCCCCGTCGCATAGTGCGCCATCGCCATCGTGGTCCATTGCGCGTTGACGCGAATGCAGCTCGGGAAGACGCTCGCGTCGGTGACGAGGACATTGGTTGTGTCGTGGACGCGGCATTCGGGGTCGACGATGCCGTGTTGCGGATTCTCGTTGATCGCATTGCCGCCATGCGGATGGCTGCTCGACAGCGTCACATCGTCGGCCTCGCGGATCGCGTTCTCGAAGAAGGCATCGATGTCCATGTCGGGAGTCACCGTCTGCCCGACCGTCAGCGCCGGGTAGCATTCGATCGCACCGGCGGCGAAATGCACCTTGGTCAGCGTCGCCATCGCGCGGCGCAGCACCGGCAGGTCCTCCTCGGCGTCGAGCTGGAATTTGAGCTTGCCGTCCTTCACGCGCCCGCGGCGGTCGGCGGGGAACAGGATGCCCGCAGAATGGACGCGATCGTAATTCTTCATCCGCGCGCTATGGTCGGCGAACCAGCCGGGCATCAGCGAGGCCATCGCCATCGGCGGCTGAAAATGGCTTTCGAGCAGGAAGTCGCCGCAATCGACATAGCTCGACATCTGGTCCTCGTCCCACGCGTCGCCGCCGACGCCCTCGGGCATCAGCGCCACGACGGGCGAAGCGACGTTGAGCGATACCTGATGACCGGTCCTATCAATATCGCTGCGGTCGAGCAGCTTCGACGAGGCGATCGTGCCGCAGGCGACGATCACGCCGACGCGGGCGCGAACCAGCGCCTTCGACCCGTCGGGCAGCACCAGCTTCACCGCCTCGGCCTCGCGCCGCCCGTCGATCGCGGTCTGCCAGACGATCCGGTCGGCCTTGGTGCCCGGCAGGATGCGCGCCCCGAAATCGCGGCACGCCTCGGGCAGATAGGTCTGCGCCATCCCCATCCGCCGTCCATAGGCGCAGCCCGAATTGCAATAGCCGCAATAGGCGCAGGCGGTCGGCGTGTTCGGCGGCCCGAAATTCTTCGCGAACCAGTCGGCGACCGCGCGCCGCTCCCTGGGATCGGTCGAGGCGGCGGCGTGCGCAGCCCAGCCGTTCAGGAGGTGCGGGCCATTATGGCGCCCGCTGCGCGGTTCGATCTTCGCGATGCCCAGCTTCGCCTGCACCGCGTCATAGCTCGCGTGAAAGGCCGCGGCGTCGATCGGCGCCCCCATGTTCGCCCATCGGGCGAGGATGTCGGGCGCGTCGGGATGGGTGCGCCCCGCCTCGTTGACGCGCAGGCAGATGCCGTTGTTGATCGTCGACGATCCGCCGACGCAGCGCCCCTGGAACACCACGAAATCGCGGTTGGTCGAGGTTTGCAACGCGCCGTGCTTGAACAGCTCGGCGACCATGTCGAGCTCGTGGTGGGTGATGCGCGGCGAGGGGTAGAAGGGTCCCGCCTCGACGATCAGCACCCTATAGCCCTGCGCCGCAACGTTATAGGCCGCGACCGCGCCGCCCGCGCCCGACCCGACGACGATCACGTCATATTCGGGTTCGAGGTCGGCGGCGTCGAGCACATGCGCGGGATCGATCTCGCGCCCATCGACGCGAGTGATCGGCATCTCGCCCGCGCCGCGCGTACGAAACTTCGGCAGGGTGAAGCCGATCTGGGCGTGCACTGGATTGGCGGCATTGGCGTCCTGGTCGCCGGGCTCGGTCCCCGGCTGCCAATGGCCGTAATAGCAGGCGTAGATGATCCCGCGCAGCCGCGCCATGTCCTGGAACAGATCGAACTGGCTGTTCTGCAGCCGGTGCCGGATCCGCTCGGCCCGTGTCTCGACATCGACCGCCGCGAACAACGGGCCGAGCACGATCTCGGTCGCGGTCAGCGACAGGCGAATCTCGTCGAGCTTCGTGCCGCCGACCTTCGCGAACAGCTCGCAGACATTGGCGACCACCTGATCGGCCGAGATCGCCATCTCGGCCTCGTGGAACAGCGCCTCGGTCAGCGCCTTCAGAAATTTGAGCTGCCCGAAATTGAACGGTGCCGTCATCGCCCTGCCCCCTCTTTGCCCTTGATCGCAGATGCCGGTTTATAGCCGGCCGAGGCAAGGCGTATTGTACGGGATCGCCAGTTAAGCCGCTGCCTCCACGGGGAGGAACGGCCGCACCGTCGCCATCGCCCGCGCAATATAAAGCTCTTTTTCGCCTACCGGCGCGACATAGTGCAGCGCCGCCTCGGCCGCGGGTTCGCCCGCGAGCCGCGAAATGATCCACGCCGCGAGATATTGCGACGCCAGGCAGCCGCCGGCGGTCGCGACATTGCCGTGCGCGACGAAGGGCGCGTCGAGCACCTCGACCCCCGCTTCGATCACCCACGGCTTGGTGGTGAGGTCGGTGCAGGCAGGCAGGTCGCCGATCAGCCCCAGCTTGGCGAGGAGCAACGTCCCCGAACATTGCGCGCCGACCAACTGGCGTTCGGGTTCGAGCCGGATGCGGGCCAGCAGATCGGCATCGGCGGCATGGTCGCGCGTACGGACGCCGCTGCCGATGATCACCGCATCGGCCTCCGCGGCGAATTCCAGCGGCTTCTGCCGCGCGACCGTCACACCGTTCATCGAGGTCACCTGCGGCGTCGGCGCGGTGATATGCGCCGCCCAGCCCTGTCCGCGCAGCCGGTTCAGGATCGCGGCGACGACGAAACTGTCGAGCTCGTTGAAGCCGTCGAACGTCAAAACCGCGATCTGCATCTCATCCTCCGATTGGGAACCGGAGGCTGATCTATCACTCGGGGGCCGAAAGCGAAATGTCCGTTCGGATCAGCGAATGGCGATCGTCAGGTGCGCGATGGAATCGAGATCGGCGAGGCGCCCGCGCAATTCGGTCTCGGTGACCCGGCCGCCTTCGACCTCGATGATCGCGGCGCGCGCCTGCGGCCCGACGCGCCAGACGTGCAGGTCGGCGAGGCGCAGCCCCGCCATCGCGTCGATCCGCTCGCGCAGCGCCGCGGCGAGCTCCGCATCGGTTTCGTCGAGCAGGATCGCCGCGGTGTCGCGCATCAGGCTCCACGACCAGCGCGCGATCACGATCGCCCCGACGATGCCCATCGCCGGATCCATCCAGCGCAACCCGAGGTAGCGCCCCGCGAGCAGCGCCGCGATCGCGAGGAGCGAGGTCAGCGCATCGGCGAGGACATGGAAATAGGCCGAGCGAAGGTTGTTGTCGTGCCCATGATGGTGATGGCCTTCGGGACCGTGGCCATGATCGTGGTCGTGCCCGTGATGATGCCCGCCCATCAGCAGCAACGCGCTGACGATATTGACCACCAGCCCCAGCACCGCGACGAGCGTCGCACTGCCGAAATCGACGCGCACCGGGTCGATCAGCCGCAGCACCGATTCGACCGCGATCCCGATCGAGAAGATGCCGAGGATCAGCGCCGAGGCGAAACCCGTCAGGTCGCCGACCTTGCCGGTGCCGAAGCTGAAGCGCGGATCGTGCCGATGGTTCTTCGCATAGCGATAGGCGAGCGCCGCCAGCCCCAACGCCCCCGCATGCGTAGCCATGTGAAAGCCGTCGGCGAGCAGCGCCATCGATCCGGTCCAGTACCCCGCCGCGATCTCGCCGACCATCATCACCGCGGTCAGCGCGACGACCCACAAGGTCCGCTTTGCATTTTCGTCGTGCGAAGCGCCGAGAAAGTCGTGAATATGCCGGGTGGCCGGAGAATCGCCGTCGGACATCGCCTCGCCCTATTTCGCGTAGCGGCGGATCACCGCCAGCAGTTCGTCGGCGCCCGCGGCGCGTTCGGCGTCGCTGAGCCCGGGCAGCGCGACATGCTCGGTCAGATGCTCGGCGATCACCTCGTCGAGCAGCCCGTTCACCGCCCCGCGCACCGCGGCGACGCGGTGCAGGACGGTGGCGCAGGGCTCGTTCGCGGCGAGCGCCTTTTCGACCGCCGCGACCTGACCGGCGATGCGGCGGACGCGGGCGAGAAGTTCGGGGCGGGTGGCGAGATGACTCATACCATACCCCCCTATAGTATATTTTCAGCCAGCGCAACCGGCCGTTCCGCGTCGCCCGACCGCCGCTTTCCGTTTACGTAAAGCGGTTGCGTCCCCCGCCGCGACGGGTTACGCCGACGTCCATGTTTTTCGGCTTCCTCGACGAATTGCGCGCCGCGGGCATTCCCGCCAGCCTCAAGGAGCATCTGATGCTGCTCGAGGCGCTCGACCGCGAGGTGATCGACCGCAGCCCCGAGCAATTCTATTATCTCTCCCGCGCCATCTATGTGAAGGACGAGGGGCAGCTCGACCGCTTCGACCAGGTGTTCAACAAGGTCTTCAAAGGCCTGCTCACCGATTACGGCCAGAACCCGGTCGACATTCCCGAAGAATGGCTGAAGGCGGTCGCCGAGAAATATCTGACTCCCGAGGAGATGGAGGCGATCAAGTCGCTCGGCTCGTGGGACGAGATCATGGAAACGCTGAAGCAGCGGCTCGAGGAACAGCAGAAGCGCCACCAGGGCGGCAATAAGTGGATCGGCACCGGCGGCACCTCGCCCTTCGGCAATTCGGGCTATAATCCCGAAGGCGTGCGGATCGGCGGCGAGAGCAAGCACAAAAGGGCCCTGAAGGTCTGGGAAAAGCGCGAGTTCCAGAATCTCGACAACAGCAAGGAACTCGGCACCCGCAACATCAAGATCGCGCTCCGCCGCCTGCGCAAATTCGCGCGCGAGGGCGCGGCCGACGAGCTCGACATTCCGGGCACGATCGACGGCACCGCGCGGCAGGGCTGGCTCGACATCAAGATGCGCCCCGAACGGCGCAACGCGGTGAAATTGCTGCTCTTCCTCGACGTCGGCGGCTCGATGGACCCGTTCATCAAGCTCTGCGAGGAACTCTTCAGCGCCGCGACGAGCGAGTTCAAGAACCTCGAATTCTTCTATTTCCACAACTGTCCCTATGAAGGCGTGTGGAAGGACAACAAGCGCCGCTGGTCCGAACGCCATCAGATGTGGGATATCCTCCACAAATATGGTCATGATTACAAATTGGTGTTCGTCGGCGACGCGTCGATGAGCGCCTATGAGATCACCCATCCGGGCGGCAGCGTCGAGCATTTCAACGAGGAAGCCGGCGCGGTGTGGATCCAGCGGATGACGCACGTCTATCCCGCCGCGGTATGGCTGAACCCGGTGCCCGAGGCGCATTGGGGCTATACCCAGTCGGTGAAGCTGATCAAACAGCTGATGAACGACCGCATGTATCCGCTGACGCTCGCGGGGCTCGACGATGCGATGCGCGAGCTGACGCGAAAGCATTGACGGCGACCATGGATTTCCGGCGACAGCTTCGACGCTGGTTCGGACGATATGAGATAATCGATCCGCGGCCGATCGCCGCAGAGGCGCCCTATACCTTCTATCTTCCGTCCGAGAACGAACTTTTGGCGGTGGCGCCAGGCGATCTCGTCAAACTCACTTTCCGGTCGGTTCCCGAAAGCAGCGAATGGGACGCCGAACGGATGTGGGTGATCGTGACGGCGGCGGACGGCTCACGGCTGACGGGCAGGCTCGACAATCATCCGAGCGACATGCCCCAGTTCAAGGCGGGGGACCGCGTGAGCTTCGACCGCGGGCATATCATCGATATCGACTGGAGCGAGGATCGTGTCACTCCTCCCCCGCCTGCGCCAACCCAGCACTGGTATTGGGATCGCTGCTTCGTCGACGACCAGATTCTCGACGGTAGGTTCAAAGTCGAATTTCTCTACCGCGAGGAGCCCGATCCTCCTCAAGAGGGGGATGCCTATCCCGACAGCGGCTGGCGATTCCGCTGCGACACGCGCACGCTGACCGACGAGGAGTATGACAATCCGAATTTCAGTTACATTGCGATCGGCAAGGTTCTGAATGAGGACGACAGCTGGCTGCACCTGATCAACGCGCCCGTTGGCAGCGCATTTCAGCGCAATTGGGAAACCGGAGAATTCGCGTCAGTTGCGATGCCCCACTCCGAGTGAAATCGCTCGAAATCCTCCGCCCCTGCAGCTAATCCCCGGCAATGATCGACCTGCCCCTCGTCACCATCCTCCTGCTCACCGGTTTCATCAATCTGATCGGCGCACTCGCCTATGCGGCGCGGATCGCGGGGGTGCGGACGCGGCGGATCGCGATGTCCTTTGCGCTGTTCAACATCCTCGTGCTCTTCTCGCGCACGTCGAACAGCTTTCTGGGTCCCTTCCTCGCCAAGCGGATCGAGACGCGGATCCACGACGGCAGCGGCGCCTCGCTGTTCGTCGACATGCAGTTCGTCCTTGCCGCGGCGAGCGTCGCGACGCTGGTCGGCATATTGCTCGTCCCGACCGGACAGCGGATGTTCGCAGCCGCGATCGGCTGGTATCAGGACAATCGCTCGACCACGAAGCTAGCACTCAAGGCCGCGAGCCCCGCCGGACTGCGCACCCTGCGCCAGTCGCTCCGCTTCCCGAGCCTCGCACATCTCAAGGGCTGGCACATGCCGCAGGGGATCGGCTGGGGGGTGCTGATCGCCAACTGCCTCGCACAATCCTTGCTCGCGGTCGGGGTCGTCGCCTCGCTCTACGCGGGCTATCTCGCGCCCGAATTCCGCGTCACCGCGTCGCAATTGTCGGCGCTGATCAACGGCTTCGCGACCATCCTGCTCTTCGCCTTCATCGACCCGCAATTGTCGGTGATGACCGACGATGCGGTCGAGGGAAAGGTCGACGAGGCCGATTTCCGCCGCGCCATCACCTTCATCTCGCTGAGCCGCCTCGCCGGCACGGTCCTTGCCCAAGCCCTGCTGCTCCCCGCCGCGTCGCTGATCGCGCTCGTTGCCGTCCATGTCTGAACCGCGCCGCGCCCATTCGCGCTTCTATCGCGTCCGCGCGCGGCTCGAGGCGATGGCGGTCGAGCCGGGGCCGCGCGGGTGGTTCCTCGAATTCCTCGTCTTCGGCTTCAAGCAGGGCTGGGCCTGCCTGTTCGGCGCGCTGATGCTGGCGCTGCTGCTCGGAACGCACCTTTTCTGGCCCGACAGCGCGCCGGTCCACCGCTATGACGCGATCACCATCGGCGCGGTTCTGATCCAGCTCTCCATGCTCGCCTTCCGGCTCGAAACACCGAGGGAGGCGGTGGTCATCCTGATCTTCCACATCGTCGGGACGGTGATGGAGTTGTTCAAGACCGCGGCGGGATCGTGGCAATATCCCGAAGGCAGCCTGCTCCATATCGGCGCGGTGCCACTCTTCTCGGGCTTCATGTACGCCGCGGTCGGCAGCTATATCGCGCGCGTGTGGCGCATCTTCGATTTCCGCTACACAGGCTACCCGCCCGCCTGGACGAGCTACGCGCTCGCCGCGGCGATCTACGTCAATTTCTTCGCGCATCACTGGCTGCCCGACATCCGCTGGATCCTGTTCGCGGCGACGGCGCTGCTCTTCTGGCGCTGTCAGGTGTGGTTCCGCCCGCTGCATATCCACCGCCGCATGCCGCTGCTCGTCGGCTGGGCGCTCGTCGCGCTGTTCATCTGGTTCGCCGAGAATATCGGCACCTTCGCCCGAGCCTGGACCTACCCCAGCCAGCAGGACGGCTGGCACATGGTCGGGGTGGAAAAGCTCGGCAGCTGGTATCTGCTGATGATCATCTCGTTCGTGCTGGTGAGCCTGGTGCAGCGGCCGCGGGGGCTGGATGACGGCTCCCGGCCGTGAAGATCAACCGATCGGATCGTCGAACGACACCGGCGGCTTGCTGAACCATTCGGGCCCGCTTTCGGTCATATGGAAGCAATCCTCCAGCCGGATGCCGAATTCGCCGGGGATGTAGATGCCGGGCTCGTTCGAGAAGCACATGCCGGGGGCAAGCCGCGTCGTCTCGCCGCGCACCAGGTTGACGGGTTCGTGCCCGTCGAGCCCGATACCGTGTCCGGTGCGGTGCGAGGTGCCGGGGAGTTTGTAGCCGGGGCCATAGCCGAGGCCTTCGTAATAGGCGCGTACCGCATCGTCGACCGCGCCCGCCGGGGTGCCGAGCTTCGCCGCCTCGAAGGCGACGAGCTGGCCCTTGCGCATCTGTTCCCACACCTGCCGCTCGCGCGCGGTCGCGGTGCCGTGCACCCAGCTTCGCGAGACGTCGGATTGATAGCCATGAACGTTGCAGCCGCAGTCCATCAGCACCACCTCGCCCGGCCGCACCATTTGTGGCTGGCCGCTGCCGTGCGGATAGGCGCTCGCCTCGCCGAGCAGAACTAGTGCGAATTCGGGCGACCCGCCGAGCGCCTTGGTCGCGCCGTTCATGATCGCCCCGATGTCGGCCGGGGTCATCCCCGCCTCGACGCGCGGCGCGGTGTAGCGATAGGCCGCCATGGTAATATCGGTGGCGAGCTGCATCAGCGCGATCTCGGCCGCCGACTTGATCATGCGGCACCCGCGCACGACCGGGGCGCCGTTGACCACGGTGACGCCCGGCATCGCCTTTTCGAGCCCGTCGACCGCGAAATAGCGCACCGTCTCCTCGACGCCGATGCGGCCCTTGGTCAGCCCGCGCTTGCCGAGCCACGCCGCGACCGCCGCGAGCGGATTCTCGTCCTCGTTCCACGTCAGCACCTCGGCCGCGACGCCCAGGCTTTCACGCACCGAGGGTTCTTCGAAGAAGGGGGTGACGATCGCCACCTCGCCCTCGCGCGTCAGCACCGCGGCGGTCAGCCGCTCACTGCGCCACCAATGGACGCCGGTGAAATAGATGAGACTCGCGCCGGGTTCGATCAGCAACGCGTCCATGTCATGGGCGCGCAGCAGCGCGGTCGCCTTGGCCAGCCGCGCCTTATGCTCGTCGGCGCCGATCGGCTGCGCGTCCTTCGCCATGTTCGCGAGGCCCGCGAAATCCTCGGCCGCCCAGCTTGCTGCGGGCAGGTTCGCCGCGAGGCCGCCGATCGCCGCCGCGCCCATGAAGTGCCGCCGGTGCATGATCATCTCCCTATCCTCATTCGCCGCGATACAGCAGCAGATCGTCGATCGTCTCGCGCCACGCTGCCTCGTCGGGCAGCGCGAGCGCATCGAGGTCGCCCGCCTCGGCGCCGGCATCGTCGACCCACTCGCGCAGCAGCGGCGAGCCGTTGATCACGTCGATCGCGAGCACATCCTCGGTATATTCATATTTGAAGTCGGTGCCGCGCCAGATCGGATAGTCGGGATAGAGGCTGCGGATCGCCTTGAACCCCAGCGCCTGCACGCGCCACGGCCGGAAGGCGGCGGGATCGTACCACGGCCCGTCGGCATGGATATGGACGCCGCTGCTGAGCGCGCCGACATGCTTGTGGAAGGTCGGCTGGAACCAGATATCGCGCAGCTTGCATCCGCCGAGCCAGCCGGGCGCGAGCCGCTGCATTTCGGCGATCACCGCGCGCGCGTCGATATCAGGGGCGCCGAACAGTTCGAGCGGGCGCGTCGTGCCGCGGCCTTCGCTGAGGGTCGCGCCCTCGACCATCACCGTCCCGGCATAGGCGCGCGCCATGTTGACGTTCGGTGCGTTGGGGCTGGGGTTGATCCACGCCCGCTCCGGCGGCCAGCCGTAACCGGGCGCGGCGTCGGGATCCCATCCTGCCATTTCGATCACCCGGTAATCGACATCGAGCCCGAAGTGGCGGATGAACCAGCGCCCCATCTCGCCCATCGTCAACCCGTGCCGCATCGCCATCGGCCCGGCGCCGACGAAGCTCTCCCAGCCTGGGCGGAGCAGCGTTCCCTCGACCGGGCGCCCCGCGGGGTTCGGACGGTCGAGCACCCACACCGCCTTGCCGTGCTCGGCCGCCGCCTCGAGCACATAGAGCAAGGTGGTGATGAAGGTGTAGATGCGGCAGCCGAGATCCTGGAGGTCGACGAGCATCACGTCGAAGCTGTGCATCGACTGGCCACTCGGCCGGCGAACCTCGCCATAAAGACTAAAACAGGGAACGCCATAAACCGGATCGGTGAAGTCGGGCGACTCCATCATATTGTCCTGCAGGTCGCCGCGCACCCCGTGCTGCGGCCCGAATACCGCGCTGACGTTGATCCCCGCCGCGACCAGCGCGTCGAGGCTGTGGGTCAGGTCGGCCGTGACCGAGGCGGGATGCGCGAGCAGCGCGACGCGCTGCCCCTCCAGCGGCTTGCGGAGCGCGGGGTCGGCGAGCAGGCGGTCGATGCCGAAGGGGATCGTCATGCCGGGTCGGGTGCCCCAAGCGTCAACGTAAAGCAATCGGGATGATGGAAATCGGGTTTCCCCGGCGGATGGCATAGCGCCCAATAGCTTTTGGTGCCGTCGGTTTCCTCGATGACCGCGGAGAGGGCGAGCTTGCTGCCGCGATCGGGAAAGATGCCGGGCTCGACGCGCAGCGCATAGCGCGCCGGCTCGCGTTCGGCCGCCATGTCCCACGGCGCCAGATCGTCGGGACCGAGCAGCGAGCGGTAATCGTCGAACTGGTAACAGGCCCAACGGCCATCGGGCGCATAGTTGAATTCGGTATAATCGGGGGTGCCGTCCTCGGTCAGAAAGGCCTCGAAGCAGGTGCCCTGCCACAACCCGTCGGTCGCGCCGTCGGCGATCACGAGTTGCCCGTCGCCCGCAGGCAGGACGATGCGGTCGATCTCGCCCTCGACGACGAAGCGGAGCACGAAGCCGTCGTCGAAGGACAGGCCGATCTCGACCGACAGCGCGCGGACGGCGCGCGCCGGAGTGGCCGGGTGGCAGAGCAGTTCCTTGCGCATGCTATCCAAATCGCAAACCCCATGCTAAGCGCCCGCGCGCTATGACGACTTACAAATCCGACCTGCTGCGCCTGCTCGACGAGCGAGGCTATATCCACCAGATGACCGATGCGGAAGGGCTCGATGCTCTCGCAGCGAAGCAGGTCGTCCCGGCCTATATCGGGTTCGACGCAACCGCGCCCAGCCTGCACGTCGGCAGCCTCGTCCAGATCATGATGCTGCGCCGCCTGCAACAGACGGGGCACAAGCCCGTCGTGCTGATGGGTGGCGGAACGACGCGGATCGGTGATCCCACCGGGCGCGACGAAAGCCGCAAGATGCTGTCGGATCAGGCGATCGAGGATAATATCGCCTCGATCCGCACGATCTTCGAACCTTTCCTGACCTTTGGCGACGGGCCGACCGACGCGGTGATGGTCAACAACCACGACTGGCTGGGGCAGCTTGGCTATATCGAACTGCTGCAGGAGGTCGGAACGCATTTCACGATCAACCGCATGCTGACCTTCGATTCGGTGAAGCTGCGGCTCGATCGCGAGCAGCCGATGACCTTTCTCGAATTCAACTATATGATCCTGCAGGGCTATGATTTCCGCCATTTGTCGAAGGACATGGGGGTGCGGCTCCAGATGGGCGGGTCGGACCAGTGGGGCAATATCGTCAACGGCGTCGAGCTCGGCCGCCGGATGGACGGTGCCGAGCTCTATGGCCTGACCACGCCGCTGCTGACCACCGCCGCGGGCGCGAAGATGGGCAAGACCGCCGCCGGCGCGGTCTGGTTAAATGCCGATCAACTGTCCCATTTTGACTATTGGCAATATTGGCGCAACTGCGACGACCGCGACGTCGGGCGCTTCCTGAAGCTGTTCACCGATCTGCCGATCGACGAGATCGCAAGGCTCGAAGCGCTCGAGGGCGCCGAGATCAACGAGGCGAAGAAGATCCTCGCGAATGCGGCGACCGCGATGTGCCGCGGCGCCGAAGCGGCGCGAACCGCCGCCGAGACCGCGACGCAAACCTTTGAAAAGGGCCATATCGGCGGCGATCTGCCCCAGGTCGCGGCACCCGCCGAAGGGCTGCGCATCCTCGACGCGCTGCGCGAGCTCGGCTTCGCGGCCTCGAACAAGGAGGCGCGGCGCAAGCTCGACGAGGGCGCGGTGAAGGCGGGCGGCGTCGTGATCCGCGACCCGCACCACCTGATCCAGCCCGCCGACGAGCCGGTTCCGGTCAGCCTGGGTGCCAAGAAGCACGGCCTCGTGACGCGATGAGTCGAGCGCGGATATTTACCGATTCTTAGCGGAATCGAGTCGATCCTGCGCGCCAGACCAGCAAGGGTATGATGATGCGCAAGATCGACACCAACAAGGCCCACTATGTCGGGCTCGACCAGCGGCTTTCGCCGCGTAGCGACGTCTATTGCCGCCTGCCCTTCGTCATGCCCGACGGACGGCAGGAAATGTGCACCTGCGTCAACATCAGCGCCGACGGCCTGCTGATGCGCTTCGAGCGCGGGCTGGAGCCCGGCGACCTCGTCGTCTTCCGCATGCCGATCATCGGCCGCACCGCCGCGAAAGTCATCTGGTCGCTGGGCGGCAAAACCGGCGTCCAGTTCGACAAGATGATCGCGGTCGAGGATTACCTCCCCATGATCCGCGCGATGGGCGCCAGAGGGGATCTCAACTAACCGCTTCGCAGCAGCGGCACCGCGGCGTCGCGCTCGAACAGATAAAGGCAGAGGCGCACCGCCTCGCCGCGCGCGCCCTCGACCCCTCCGTCGCGCTCGACGAACAGCCGCGCATCGTCGTGCGCGACCGGCAGCAGCCGCACGAGCTGTTCGGGGGTCGCGAGCCGGTAATCGGCGTCGCCCGACTGCTTGAGCCCGAGCAGTTCGCCGCCGCCGCGCAGTTCGAGGTCCTTTTCGGCGATCACGAAACCGTCGTTCGTCTCGCGCATCAGCGCGAGCCGCTCGCGCGCGGTTTCGGACAACGCCTGCGAGCGCAAGAGCAGGCACACCGACTTCGCCGTCCCGCGCCCGACCCGCCCGCGAAGCTGGTGGAGCTGAGCGAGGCCGAAATTCTCGGCATGTTCGACGATCATCAGGCTCGCGGCGGGGACGTCGACCCCGACCTCGATCACCGTCGTCGCGACGAGGACGCCGATCTCGCCCGCCTGAAAACGCGCCATCACGGCATCCTTGTCGGGCCCCTTCATCCGGCCGTGGACGAGCCCGACCCGGCCGGCGCCGAAACGTTCGCGGAGCAGCGCCGCGCGGTCCTCGGCCGCCGCGAGCTCGCTCGTCTCGCTCTCGGCGACCAGCGGGCAGACCCAATAGGCCTGCGCGCCGCTCGCGAGATGGCGTTCGAGCCCGCCCACCACCTCGTCGAGCCGGTCGACCGAGACGACGCGCGTGTCGACCGGGGTGCGCCCCGGCGGCATTTCGTCGATCCGCGACACATCCATCTCGCCATGATTGGCGAGCAGCAGCGTGCGCGGGATCGGGGTCGCGGTCATCACCAGCAGATGCGGCGGCCGCGCGCCCTTGTCGGTCAGCATCAGCCGCTGCGCGACGCCGAAGCGGTGCTGCTCGTCGACGACGACGAGCGACAGGTCGCGATACCGCACCGCCTCCTGAAAGATCGCGTGGGTGCCGACGAGGATGTCGATGCTGCCGTCGGCGAGGCCCATCAGCGTCGATTCGCGGACCTTCCCCTTGTCGCGGCCGGTCAGGATCGCGAGATTGACCGGAAGCCCCGCGAGCATCGCCTGCAAGGTCGCAAAATGCTGGCGCGCGAGGATTTCGGTCGGGGCGAGCAGCGCCGCCTGCGTCCCCGCCTCGACGGCGGTCAGCATCGCGCGGAGCGCGACCAGCGTCTTGCCCGACCCGACATCGCCCTGCAGCATCCGCAGCATCGGCACGTCCTGCGCCATGTCGCCCGCGATCTCGCGCCCGACGCGCTCCTGCGCACCGGTGAGGCCGAAAGGCAGCTTCAGCGCATTTGTCAGCCGTCCGTCGCCGGCAATCCCCCTCCCCTTGCGGTTGCGCAGCCCCTGCCGGATCAGCATCAGCGCGACCTGGCTCGCGAAAATCTCGTCATAGGCGAGCCGGTCGCGCGCCGCCTCGTCGCGCGGGCTGGCGTGCGCGCGTTCCATCGCCTCGCGCCACGCGGGCCAGTTTCGGGAGGCGAGCAGCGGCGCGTCGATCCACTCGGCAAGCTCGGGCCGCCGTTCGAGCGCCACCCCGGCGAGCTGCGACAGCCGCGCGTTGGTCAGGCCCTCGGTCAGCGGATAGACGGGTTCGTGGACCGCGATGGCCCCCGTGTCGCCCGGCTCGGCGACATGGTCGGGATGCACGATCTGGCGCATGTCGCCATAGAGGTCGAGCCGCCCGGAGACGCGGCGCGCCTCCCCGAGCGGAAACAGCTTGCGCGCCAGCCCCGACGTCCGCCCGAAATAGACGAGCCGGACATGGTCGCCCGCGCGGTCGAACGCTTCGACCCCGAAGGGCGCGCGGGGGCTGCGGCCGGGGCGATAGTCCTGCGCGGTCACGTCGACGATGATCGTCTGGCCCGCCTGTGCCTGATCGAGCCGCTCGACGGGAACGCGCGAGATGAGGCCCGTCGGGAGGTGGAAGAGCACGTCGATCACGCGCTCGAGCCCCAGCCGCGCCAGCGGCTTGGCGAGCTGCGGCCCGACGCCCTTGAGGTCGGTCAGCGCGGCGAAGAGCGGGTTGAGGATTTCGGGACGCATATCGACTCGGTCAGGCCTGCCGCCCCTCGCGCAATTTTATTCCAAAGGTCACGAAAGTCACGCTACGTCCCCCCTCTGTTGGTCCTCCCGGCAGGCATCGAACCGGCCTGTCCGGAGTCCAATCGGCTGGCGGATCATCTGCATCATGGCGCGACGCTATCGCGCCGCACCCGTGTAGGACAGCGAAAAATCGGGAGCCTGAACGCGGGGGCCCGTTCCCCGGCGGCGCGGACGAAATTCGGAACACCGGCAACCGCCCGCTTTCATGCGTGAACTTCGGGTGGAACGGCAGGAATAGGGTGGGAGCGGGCATAACCATCCCCTCCTCTTCAGAGGAGGGGCAGAGAGACTTGGTCCGGCGCAGCCGGGCCTTAGTCGAGCGGGGTGGTGGCCGAAGGCCAGCGCACCATCCATTCACCACCCCGCTGCGACTAACGAACAAGTTCGTAAGTCTCGCCGGCCCCTCCTCTGAAGAGGAGGGACTTAAATGTCCGCTTCCGACCGGAAGTGGGCATTCCGCGTTTCATAACTCGTCGCCCCGTTTTCGCGGGAATGACAAAGGTGGGAGCGGCGTCCGCTTCCCGCAAAGCGGACCCACAACCCCCTTCCCTTTCCCGCGCGCTCACGCCACGGTATGGCCATGACCGCTTTCGCCTATATCGGAGCCGCGCTCGCCGAGATCGCCGGATGCTTCGCCTTCTGGGCATGGCTGCGGCTGGACAAGTCCGCCTGGTGGCTGCTGCCCGGCATGGCCTCGCTCGCGCTCTTCGCCTGGCTGCTGACGCTGGTCGACGCCGATCATGCCGGGCGCGCCTATGCCGCCTATGGCGGGGTCTATATCGTCGCGGCGCTGCTGTGGCTGTGGGCGGTCGAGGGCGCTAAGCCCGACCGCTGGGACCTGATCGGCGCGCTCGTCTGCCTCGGGGGCGCCGCGATCATCCTGTTCGGGCCGCGCGGGGCCTGACACCGGCCCTGCGCGGCACGTCATCCTATTTGAGCGCGTCGAGCGGAGCGCCGAAGTTGATGTGATAGGGAAGCCCGCCGAGGACGAGCGCGGGCACCGATTTGACCCCCGCGGCCTCCGCCTCGGCAACGCGGCCGGGTGCTTCGCCCAGATGGACGCTTTCCACATTGTAACGCGCGGGGTCGATCGCGTCGGCCACCGCCTGTTCGGCGTCGACGCAAACGCCGCAGCCGGCGTGATAGAAAATCGCTTTCTCGGTCATGATCGTCTCCTGTCATCGAGCATAAAAGTATCGACTCGATACCAATTACCTGGCACGCGCACCGGGATTGCGCAAATAGTTTTTAGTCGATACCATCATGCAATGACCGACCGGCTCTCCGACATGCTGACGCGCGCCGCGCGCCTGATTGCCGGGGACGGGCATTCGGCGGGACTCAAGCCGGTGCAGTGGCAGGCCCTGCGCTATCTGGGAATCGCGAACCGTTTTTCGCGCACGCCGGGCGCTCTCGCCGCCTGGCTGGGGCAAACCAAGGGCACGGTATCGCAAACCGTCGCGACGCTGGAGCGCAAGGGGCTGGTCGAGCGGACCGGCGACGCGGACGACCGGCGTCTCGTGCGCCTGACCCTGACCGAAGCGGGCGCCGCGCTGCTCGAACGCACGCCCGAGAATGTCGCCGATGCGATGCTCGCGGGGCTGACCGCCGCCGAGCGCGCGACCTTCGCGCCCCTCCTCGCCCGCATGCTCGCGGGATTTCTTGCCGCGCGCGGCCATCGCCCCTTTGGCCTCTGCGCCGAATGCCGGCATTTCCTTCGCGACGCCGAGCGGGGAAGCCCCCATTTCTGCGGCCTGCTCGACGTGCCGCTCGATGGCGAGGACGCCGCCGCCATCTGCGTTGAACAGGAGGCCGCATGACCTGGGTCGTCGACGCCCTGCTGACCGGCAAGGCACGCCGGTTCGGCGACAGGGGCGAGGCGAGCGCGATCGCCAAATCCCCCGTCGCGAGTCCGCGGCGCGTCGGCTTTCTCGGGATCGATGGCGACGAGCAGGCCGATCTGTCGGTCCACGGTGGCCCCGACAAGGCGATCCATCACTATCCGCGCGATCATTATCCCTTCTGGCGCGAGCGGCTCGCCGACCACACGCTGCTCGCCGCGCCGGGCGCGTTCGGCGAGAATGTCTCGACCACCGGGCTCGTCGAAAGCATCGTCTGCGTCGGCGACCGGTTCCGGCTCGGCAGCGCGCTGGTCGAGATCAGCCAGGGACGCCAGCCCTGCTGGAAACTCGGCCACCGCTTCGGCATCGCGAGCGTTCCCGCGACGGTGGTGAGCAGCGGGCGCAGCGGCTGGTATTATCGCGTGATCGAGGAAGGCGCGGTCGCGGCGGGCGAGGCGCTCGAGCTGATCGAGCGCCCGCTTCCCGACTGGACGGTGGCGCGCGTCTTCACCCTCTTGATCGGCGGCGCGGGAAAGCGCGAGCCGGCGGCGCTGCGGGCACTGGCGGACATGGACGCGCTCGCGACGAACTGGCGCGCGCGGGCGGAGAAATTGCTCGCCTGAACGCGTCATTGCGAGCGAAGCGAAGCAATCCAGAGCGGCTTGTCACACTCTGGATTGCTTCGCTTCGCTCGCAATGACGACGGATTACTCGCTATCCGGCAACGCCCCTTCCACCAGCGGCGCCAGCCCGCCAACGATCATCTTCACCCCTTTGGCATTGGGATGGATATGATCGCCGAGCATCAACTCGGGCTTGCCGACGACATTGTCGAGGATGAAGGGATAGAGGCTTGCGTCATATTTGGCGGCCAGCTCCGGGTATATCGGATCGAACGCCTTGGCATAGTCGGCGCCGAGGTTGGGCGCCGCGACCATGCCGGTGAGCAGCACCGGAATATCCCGCTTCCGAAGCTCGGCGAGCATCGCGTCGAGATTGGCGCGCGTCTGGTCGGGGCCGATGCCGCGCAGCATGTCGTTGCCGCCGAGCCCGAGCAGCACGAGCGCGGGCTTCGCCTTCGCATGGTCGAGCACGAAGGACAGGCGCTGGCGCCCCGCCGCGGTGGTGTCGCCCGAAACGCCGGCGTTCTGAACGCGCGCGCTGATCCCATCGGCGAGAAGCTGGGCCTGAAGCTGCGGCGCCAACCCTTCCTTCGGCCCGAGCTGGTAGCCGGCATAGAGGCTGTCGCCGAAGGCGATGATCAGCGGCGCGTCAGCGGGAATCGCGGGCGCGTCGGCCTTCACCTCGCCCTTCGGCGCCGGCGACGGAGCCTCTCCGCTGCCGCACGCGACGAGCGGTTGGCAAAGCGCGATCGCACAACCATATATCCAGACAGAACGCCATCCGGCCGTTTTCATTTCCAAAGGGTCCTTCCTTGCCCGACGCGCCCCGACACCAGATCTCTCTGGCGCCAGAGCTGGCGATCGCCGCCCACAATGTGACGCTGACGCTGGGGAGCGACAAGGCCCCCGTCGAAATATTGCGCGGGGTCGATTTCGAGGTCGAAGCCGGCACCTCGGTCGCGCTGCTCGGCCCGTCGGGGTCGGGCAAAAGCTCGCTGATGGCGGTGCTCGCGGGGCTCGAACGCGCGGGCGGCGGCAGCATCCGCGTCGCGGGGCTCGACTTCGCCGCGATGGACGAGGACGGCCTCGCCCGCGCGCGGCGCGGGCGGATCGGCATCGTGCTCCAGGCCTTTCACCTGCTGCCGACGATGACGGCTTTGGAAAATGTCGCGGTGCCGCTCGAACTCGCGGGCATCGCCGACCCGTTCGGACGCGCGCGCGCCGAACTCGAGGCGGTCGGCCTCGGCCACCGGCTGACCCACTATCCCGCTCAGCTTTCGGGCGGCGAGCAGCAGCGCGTCGCGATCGCGCGCGCGATGGCGAGCGAGCCCGCGATCATCTTCGCCGACGAACCGACCGGCAATCTCGACACCGCGACCGGCCATGCGATCATCGAGCTGATCTTCGCCCGCCGCGCCGCGCTCGGCGCGACCCTGCTCATCATTACCCACGACCCCGAACTCGCCGAGCATTGCGACCGCGTCGTCACGATGCATGACGGGCGGATCGAGGAGCGTTGATCCGATGATCCCGCTCGCGACGCTCTGGCGGATCGCGCGGCGCGACCTCGCGGCGCGCATTCGCGGGCTGCGGTTGCTCGCGGTCTGCCTGTTCCTCGGCGTCGCGACGCTCGCCGCGATCGGCAGCCTGACGCGCGGGATCACGTCCGAGCTCGAAGCGCGCGGCCAGACGATCCTCGGTGGCGACGTCGAATTCGGCCTGCCGCAGCGCGAAGCTACGCCTGAGGAAATGGCCGCCTTCCGCCGCGAGGGGCGCGTCTCGGCGACGGTGCGGCTGCGCGCGATGGCGAACGCCCCCGACGGCGAAGCGCTGCTCTCCGAACTCAAGGCGATCGACGCCGCCTATCCGCTCTACGGCACGATGCGGCTCGAAAGCGGAGCGCGGCGCGGGCCGCCGCCAGCGGGGAGCATCTGGATCGGCAAGGATCTCGCCTCGCGGCTGGGTCTCGAAGTCGGAAACAGTGTGAAGTTCGGCGAAAAAGCGTTTGTTGTGGGCGGCATCATCGCCGACGAGCCCGACCGGCTCGGCGAGGGATTCACGCTCGGGCCGGTCGCGATCATCGGGCTTTCCGACCTGCCCGCGACGCGGCTGATCCAGCCCGGCAGCCTCTACGAGAGCAAATATCGCCTCCGCCTGCCGGGCAGCGCCGACCCCGAGGCGGTGGGCAAGCGGCTGACCGCCGCCTTCCCCGATGCCGGCTGGGACGTCACCGACCGCAGCAACGGCGCCCCCGGAACGCGACGCTTCATCGAGCGCATGGGGCAGTTCCTCTCGCTGGTCGGGCTCGCCGCACTCGTCATCGCCGGGATCGGGGTCGGCAACGGCGTCGCGAGCTATCTCGCGGGCAAGCGCCCCGGCCTTGCGACGCTGAAGATCCTCGGCGCGGACAGCGGTGCGGTGATGCGTATCTATGCGCTGCAGATCCTCGCCGTCGCGGCGGCCGCCATTATCGCGGGACTGGCGGTCGGGGCGCTCGCGCCGACGATCATCACCGCGATCGCCGGCGACGTACTGCCGGTGAAGCCCGGCCTCGCCGTCTATCCGCTGCCGCTTGGCGTGAGCGCCGCCTATGGCCTGCTGATCGCCGTCGCCTTCGCCCTGCCCCCGCTCGCGGCGGCGCGGCAGGTGCCCGCGGCGGGCCTGTTCCGGGCCACCGTCGACGGGCTTGCGCGGCCCGAGCGACGAACCGTCCTCGCGGTCGGTGCGGCGCTCGCCGCCATCGTCGCGCTCGCCGTCGGAACCGCCCGCGAGCCGCTGTTCGCGCTCGGCTTCGTCGGCGCCGCGGCGGGACTGCTCGTGCTTCTGGTCGGGCTCGGCTGGCTGGTGCGGCGCATCGCGAGCCGGCTTCCGCGGCCCAAGCGGCCTTTGCTCCGCCTCGCGCTCGCCAATCTCCACCGGCCGGGCGCCGCGACCGGTGCGCTCGTCGTCGCGCTCGGGCTCGGCCTCACTCTCTTCGTCACCCTCGCCGCGATCCAGACGAGCATCACCGCCGAGATCGCGCGCACCGTGCCGCAGCGCGCGCCGAGCTTCTTCGTCCTCGACGTGCCCCGCGACGGCGCGGCGCGCTTCCGCGCGCTGGTGGCCGCCGCCGACCCGAAGGCCGGGGTCAATCTGATCCCGGCGCTGCGCGGCAGCATCACCGAATATGCCGGCCAGCGCGTCGACGCGCTCGCGCAATTGCCCGAGGGCGCATGGGTGCTGCGCGGCGATCGCGGGCTGACCTACAGCGCCGCCCTGCCGCAGGGGAGCGCGCTCGTCGGCGGCGCCTGGTGGCCGGCGGACTACAAGGGTCCGCCGCTGGTCAGCGTCGAGCAGGAGGTCGCGAAATCGCTGGGCCTGAAGCTCGGCGACACGTTGACCGTCAACGTCCTGGGGGTCGAGGTGCAGGCCAAGGTCGCCTCCTTCCGTACCGTCGAGTGGGACAATTTCGGCCTCAATTATGTCCTCGTCTTCTCGCCGGGCAGCTTCGACGCCGCGCCGCACAATATGGTCGCGACCGTCGCGGTGCCGCCGGTCGCCGAGGCCGGCCTCGCGCGCAGCATTCCGCGCGCCTTCCCCTCGGCCTCGCTGATCGCGGTGCGCGACGTGGTGACGCAGGTGACGGGCCTCCTCACCCAGATGAGCCAGGCGATCGCCGCGGCGGCGAGCATCGCGATCCTCGCCGGCATCGCGGTGCTGATCGGCGCGATCGCGGCGAGCCGCGAGCGGCGCGTCTACGACAGCGTCATCCTGAAACTGCTTGGCGCCACGAGAGGCCAGATATTGGGGGCGCAGGGGGTCGAATATGGCGTGCTCGCGGTGGTGCTCGCGGTGCTGGCGCTCGGCCTCGGGCTCGCCTCGGCCTGGTATGTCGTCACCCAGCTCTTCGACTTCCGCTTCGCCCCCGATCCGCTGATCGTCGGCTTGACCCTGCTCGGCGGCGCCGGTCTGTCCTTCCTGATCGGCATCGCCGGAAGCTGGCCACTGCTGTCGGCCCGCCCGGCGCGCGCGCTGCGAAGCCTTTAGTTCAAGAGACGGACGACCGCCGAAATCGCGGCGACGCCCAGCACGACCGCGACCATCGCCTGCCACACATGCGGCGGCACCCGGCCAAAGTGGCGGCCGCCGAAGCGGTTGCCGAGCCACATCGGGACGAAGAGCAGCAACGCAAGCAGGAACAGCCGCTTCGTCGCGATGCCAACCCACAGCGCCGCCGCCGTCCCGGCGATCGCGGTCAGGAAGAAGATCAGCAGCATCGAGGCGCGCGCGACGCGGGGCTCGAGGTGGCGGCGAAGATAGAAGGGCACCACCGGCGGTCCCGGCATCGCCGCGAAGCCGGTCAAGATGCCCGACGCGACCCCGGTGCCGATCACCGCGCCGCGGCCCGGCCGATGCCCCTCGGGCTGCTTGGGCAGCAGCACCGCGACGAAGGCGCCGACCGCGACCCCTGTGATCAGCAGCCGCGCGACGTCGGGCCGCGTGACGCCCAGCACCGCCATCCCGATGGGCGTCGTCGCCATCGCGATCAGCCCGATCGGCAGCGCCGTCGCGCGGTCGGCGTCGGCGTGGATCAGCCCCAGCCCGACCGGCCCGATCAGCAATTGCATCAGGATGCCGAGCACCACCGCCTGTGCGGGCGGGATGATCAGCCCGAGCAGCGGCACGAGGATGATCGCCATCCCGAACCCGGTCAGCCCGCGCACATAGGCGGCGCCAAAGGTCATCGCCGCCGCGCCCGCCAGCGTCAGCGGCGCGAAGCCGAGGATCGGGTGCAGGGCGGTCACCCGGCTTGCGCCTTGGGCCCGATCGTCACCAGCCAAACATCGGGCGGGGTCCGATAGCGGAGCGGCAGGATGCTGGTACCGAGCCCGGCGCCAACGAAGACGCGCTGATCCCCGTCGCGGATATCGCCGCAGGCGAAGCGGTCGCCATAGCGAGAGACATAGCTGATCGCACCAACGAGCGGGAAGCGGATTTGCCCGCAATGGGTATGGCCGGCAAAGATCGCCGCAACCGGTCGCGGCACCGAGGGGACGATGTCGGGACTGTGGGTGAGGAGCAGCGGGACGCCCGGCCCGAGCCGGTCCATCGCCGCAAGCGTCGCCGGGACATCGTCATGCCCCGAATAATCGTCGTCGACGCCGCCGACGATCAGCGGACCGAGCCGGACCGCCTCGTTCTGCAGCACGCGCAGCCCCTGTTGCTCCAATTCGCTGCGCAGCGCATCGGGCGCGAACCAATGGTCGTGATTGCCCGGCGCGACGACGACGCCGAGCGGCGCGCGCAGCCTCGCAAGCGGCGCGACCACTTCGGCGGCGGTATAGATGTGCGTCGCGGCGCGCTTTTCGCTGACGAGATCGCCCGCGACCAGCACGAGATCGGGCCGCAGCCGGTTGAGATCGGCGACGATCCGCGCGAGCCGCCGGGGCGGCATGTCGGGGCCGGCGACGTGCGTATCCGACAGCAGGAGGATGGTGAGCGGCGGCTGCCCCACCGGCCAGGCCGCGACCTCCACCGACGCCTTGCGCACGATCGGATCGCGCGTCGCGTTCCAATAGCCCTTCGCGAGCAGCGCCGTGCCGAGCAGCGCGACGAGCGCCGCCCAGCGTAGCCAGCCCCGCCGCGGGCGGGTGCTCAATCCCTGAGATCCGGCGGCGTCGCTTCGCCCTTCAGCATCGCGATCGCTTCGGCGAGCGGCATGATGCGCTGGCCGTCCTGGCCGAGGGTGCGAACCGCGACCGTGCCCTCCTCCGCCTCGCGCTTGCCGACGACGAGGAGATAGGGAACCTTGGCGAGGCTGTGCTCGCGCACCTTGTAGTTGATCTTCTCGTTGCGAAGATCGCTCTCGACGCGGATGCCGGCCGCCTGAAGCTGCGCCACCGCATCCTTCGCATAATCGTCGGCGTCGGACACGATCGTCGCGACCACCGCCTGCACCGGCGCGAGCCAGGTCGGGAAGCGGCCGGCGAAATGCTCGATCAAAATGCCGATGAAGCGTTCGTAGCTGCCGAAGATCGCGCGGTGGAGCATGATCGGGCGGTGGCGCTCGCCGTCCTCGGCGATGTAGCTCGCGTCGAGACGCTCGGGCAGCACGCGGTCGGACTGGATCGTGCCGACCTGCCACGTCCGCCCGATCGCATCGGTCAGATGCCATTCGAGCTTGGGCGCGTAGAAGGCGCCCTCGCCCGGCAGCTCCTCCCAGCCATAATCGTCGGTGGCGAGCCCCGCGCGGACGACCGCGTCGCGCAGTTCGGCCTCCGACAGGTCCCACATCTCCTCGCTGCCGAAGCGCTTGTCGGGGCGCAGCGCCAGCTTGATCGCGTAGGAAAAGCCGAAATCCTTGTAGATGCGGTCGGCGAGCGCGCAGAAGTCCTGCACCTCGTCGATGATCTGATCCTCGCGGCAGAAGATATGCGCGTCGTCCTGTGTGAACTGGCGCACGCGCATGAGGCCGTGGAGGGCGCCGTGGGGTTCATTGCGATGACAGCATCCGTTTTCGTAGATGCGCAGCGGCAGGTCGCGGTACGACTTGATCCCCTGGCGGAAGATCAGGACGTGCGCGGGGCAGTTCATCGGCTTCAAGGCCATCCACTCGGCGGCGTCGGAGACGAGCGGGCCTTCGTCCTCGATGTTCGGCACCTCGTCGGGGATGACGAACATATTCTCGCGATATTTGCCCCAATGGCCCGACTGTTCCCACTGGCGCGCGTCCATCACCTGCGGGGTCTTGACCTCCTTGTAGCCCGCGCCGTCGATCGCGCGGCGCATATAGGCCTCGAGCTCGCGCCAGACGATATAGCCGTGCGGGTGCCAGAAGACGCTGCCGTGCGCCTCTTCCTGGAGGTGGAACAGATCCATCTCGCGCCCGAGCTTGCGGTGGTCGCGCTTCGCGGCCTCCTCCAGTTTGTGGAGATGCGCGTCGAGCTGCTTCTTGTTCAGCCAGCCGGTGCCGTAGATGCGCGTGAGTTGCGCATTCCTCTGGTCACCGCGCCAATAGGCGCCCGCGACACGCATCAGCTTGAAAGCCTGCGGATCGACCTTGCCCGTGCTCGCGAGGTGCGGGCCGCGGCACATGTCGAGCCAGGAGCCGGGTTGATGAGGGGGGCCCGACCAATAGACGGTGAGTTCCTCGCCCTCGGGCAGTTCCTTCGCCCATTCGGCCTTGAAGACCTCGCCGTCCTTTTCCCATTTGGCGATGAGCGCGTCGCGGCTCCACACCTCGCGGCGGAGCGGCTTGTCGGCGCGGATGATCTCGCGCATCTTCTCCTCGATCGCGGGCAGATCGTCCATCGAGAAGGGATCGCGGCTCTCGGGCGCCTTCACGTCGTAATAGAAACCGTCCTCGGTCGCGGGGCCGAAGGTGATCTGCGTTCCCGGCCACAGTGCCTGCACCGCTTCGGCGAGGATATGCGCATAGTCGTGGCGGACGAGTTCGAGCGCGTCGGCCTCGTCGCGGCTGGTAATCAGCGCAAGGTTCGTGTCGGCGTCGAGCGGACGCAGGATATCGCGCACTTCGCCGTCGACCTTCGCGGCGAGCGCGGCCTTGGCAAGGCCCGGTCCGATGTCCGCCGCGATCTCAGCCGGGGTAGTTCCGCGCGCGACTTCTCGGGCAGAGCCATCGGGAAGGGTGACGCGGATCATCTCGGACATCGAAAAATAGGCCTTTCTGGGCAAAATTGCCGGGCTCCTTTGCCAGTATGCGCGGGGAGCGGCAAGGGGCGGATTCGCAATCGCCGCTTGCAATGATACAATGTATCATTATCTGACGCGCATACTCTTGCGAAAGTCCTCTCCCATGTGCCTCCCCTCCTCCCGCGCGCGGCTGTTCGACGCGATGGGCGTCGGCCTGTCCTTCGCCTGCCTGGTCCATTGCCTCGTGCTGCCGCTGATCCTGCTGCTCGCGCCGGCGCTCAGCGCCTGGCTGGCGCTGCCCGAGGCCTTTCATGCCGCGATCCTGTTGCTTGCGGCGCCCGCGGCATTCGCCGCCATGTCGGGCGGCTGGCGGCGGCACCGGCGCGCGGGCCCCGCGCTGCTCGCGGCGGGCGGGCTCGGCCTCCTCGCGCTCGGCCTCGCCGGCCACGAGGGCTGGCTCGGCGCGCTCGATCCCGAAGCCGCCGACCGCTGGTTCACCTCGGCCGGCGCGATCGCTCTCGCCGCGGCGCATCTCGCCAACTGGCGGCTGCGGCACGGTGCGAAAAGTCCGATTGGCGACACCGAAACGCATGGCTGAACGCGCGATGGAGATCGTTCAACCGATCAACCGCGCGCAATCGATCATCCGGTCGGTGATGTCGTCGGCAGAACAGCTTGCCTCCCCAGAAAGCCAGCTCCGGAGCATCGCGATCTGAGCCGCTGCTATCCCGGTCGCCCTGATATGTGACGCGATGCCTGCAGTGGCCGCACGATCGATATGGGGCTGGATCATTTTCGCGAGGTGGCGCTGGACGATCGGGCCGGTGGCCGACCCGAGGATGACACGCCCGATCGAGCGCCGGTCCCACAGATGATTCATCATGGTTTTGACATAGGACCGCGCGGCCCGACCCGACGCGGCGGTCGACAGCGCAAGGAGCACAGGGTGCATGGCGGCAAGAAGAATGTCGTTCTTGCTGCGAAAATGCTCATAGAAAGTCGATTTCCCGACCCCGGCTCGCGCAACCAGATCGGCCATGCGGATCGTCTCATATCGGCGCTCGGCGAGCAATTCGACGAATGCGTCGAGGATAGCCCTTCTCGTTCTCCTCGTTCGGGGATCGATGGAGGACGGTTGCCGCATCGCGCGATCATATGACAGCGCCGGGGGAAGCGCGACACCCTGCTTCGCGGCGATCCCGGACTTTTGACGGACGGAGTCCGGTATCCGGGTTTCGGACGCGTTTCGGACTCGCCAGCAAGTCGGATCTGCGCGAAACCCCTGGGGTCAGGCCCCCGGAGAGCCAATCAGCGGAGAGACCCCATGCCCACGGATCATCACGCGGTCGCGATCATCCCCACCAGCGACCTCGACGCGAGCGAAGCCTTCTATCGACGACTCGGCTTCGATGTGGCGAGCGACTATGGCCATTATCGCATCCTCGACGACGGTCGCGGATGGCACCTGCATCTGACCCACGCACCCGGATGGCCCAAACATATCGAGGACAATCCCTTTGGCCTGTATCTCTATGTCGACGATGTGGATGCCATCGCTGACCGCGTGCGCGACCTGATCATCGAGAAAGGTAGCCCGAACATAAAACCCTGGGGAACCTACGAGTTTGCGGTAAGCGATCCCAGCGGCCTCCTCGTGCGCATCGGCCGGGTCGTGGGGCAGGAATAGCGAAGCTGGGACGCCGGCCGTCCCAGCCCGCAAACCCCGGCCACAAGACAAGTTTCCCAAGCATTGTGTCAATGATACTTGACTTTCGCGCTCGTTTGTGTCAAACACCCTTTACTGATTAACAAGGGAGCTTGACCAATGACCACCAATCACCACTCCTTGTCGCGTCCGCGGAGCGCCTGAGATGGCCCAAGATAACGCGCCCGTCGCCAATCACGCGCCGATGCTCTGGGGGCTGGCGTTCGTCGTCGCGATGTTCGGAACGGGGTTCGGCGCGCGGTTCGCCGGTCTCGACGGCATCTGGACGATGATCGTCATGCTGCCGCCGATGCTGTTGCTGATTCCCTTGATCCGCTCGACCGAGCGCGACGGCAACTTCGCCGGCTGCTCCTCGCCCGCGCTCAAGCGCTACAACCGCCGCGGGCTGATCTGGTCCTTCTCCTATGTCGCGGCGCTGTTCTTCGCCATTTCGGTCAACGACTGGCTGAAGCCCGAGGGGCCGCTGCTGTGGCTGATCGCGGTGCTGCCGGCGCTGCCGATCGTCTATTTCGTCTGGGGACTCTATCGCTATCTGGTCGAGGAGACCGACGAATATCTGAAGATGCGCTATGTCACCCATGCGCTGTTCGGGCTCGGCCTGCTGCTGATCGTGGCGACCGTGTGGGGTTTCCTCGAGAGCTTCAAGGTCGTGCCGCACGTCGAAAGCTGGATGGCCGTGCCGGTCTGGGCGATCGGGCTCGGCGTCGCGCAGATCTGGCACCGGGTGCGCGGGTCGTGAGAAATCGCCTCAAGGTCCTGCGCGCCGAGCGCGACTGGAGCCAGGGCGATCTCGCCGAGCGGCTCGAAGTGTCGCGCCAGTCGGTCAACGCGATCGAGACGGGGAAATACGACCCGTCGCTCCCCCTCGCCTTCCGCATCGCCGACCTGTTCGGCCTCCCCATCGAAGATATTTTCCTGAAGGATTGAACCCATGCGAAAACTGCTTCCCATCATGGCGCTCTTTGCGCTGCTCGTCGCCAACCTCGTCGCCACCCACGCACGGGCGGCCGAACCCGACGCCGCCTGCGCCGCGCCGCTCGTCGAGGGCAAGCGGATCACGGTGAAGGTCGAGGGCGAAGGCCCCGACGTCGTGCTGATCCCCGGCCTGTCCTCGCCGCGCGCGGTGTGGGACCAGGCCGCCGAACGGCTGAAAGGCAAATATCGCCTGCATCTGGTGCAGGTGCGCGGCTTCGGCGGCGACGACGCGGGGATCAACGCCGAGGGTCCGGTGCTCGAACCGATGATGCAGGAGATCGCCGACTATATCGACGATTGCATCACCGACGCGGGGCGCCCCGCTCCGGCGATCGTCGGCCATTCGCTCGGCGGGCTCACCGGGCTGATGATCGCGGCGCGCACGCCGCAGGAGGTCGGCAAGCTGATGGTCGTCGACGCGGTGCCCTTCATCGGCACCATCTTCGCCCCCGGCGCAACGGCAGAGATGATGAAGCCGCGGGCCGAGGCGATGGCCGCCGCGATGCGCGCGCAATATGGCAAGCCGAAGCCGGCGGGCCCGGTCGCCGACCCCGGCGCGGCGAGCATGGTCGGCAGCATGTCGAACAGCGTCGCGGGCCGCACCGCGGTCGCAGGCTGGATGCGCGACGCCGACCCGCGGGTCAGCGCGCAGCTCTTCTACGACGACATGACCACCGATCTGCGCGGCGAGATGGGGCAGATCGCGGCGCCGGTCACCCTGCTCTATGCGCAGGACGACAGCGCGATGCCGGCCGAAGCCGCCAAGGCGGCGTTCGAGCCGCAATATGCGGGCGTCGCCAGGTTCAAGGCGCAGATGGTGCCGGGCAGCCGCCACTTCATCATGCTCGACCAGCCCGAAGCGTTCGCCAAGGCGCTCGATGCGTTCCTGGCGGAGTGAGGTCCGGCCGTCATTGCGAGGAGCGTAGCGACGAAGCAATCTCCAGCCATCGCCATCAGGGAACGAGAGCTGGGGATTGTTCCCCCGGCTTTCGCCGGGATCGCAATGACGATATTTGGTCCCGCCTTGCCGGAATCGCCCACCCCCGCTAGGGGAGCAGCGAGCCGGAAAGGAGCACCCCATGTTCAAGCGCCTGTTCGTCGATCATCCGAAGAGCGTCGACGAAAATTACATCGAACATTTCGGTGTCGCATCGCGCTTCGGCGTGACGATGATCTGGGGCGGGCTCTGCGCGCTGGTCCACGCGCTCGTCCCCGGCTGGTGCATCACCACCGGCAGCGACACGATCCAGCGCCTCAATCGCATCATGGTCGAGCAGCGCCGCGCCAAGGGGCAGGCGGTGATGCAGATGCAGACGGTCGACTGGGTCATCTGACCGCGTCCGTGGCCGAGCTTTCCCCGCCCGCCTATCTCGACCGGCCCGGCCGGCCGCGCCTCGCCTATCGCCATGTCGAGGGTGCCGGGCCGACGATCGTCTTCCTCCCCGGCTACATGTCCGACATGGAAGGCGGCAAGGCGACCGCGCTTTTCGCCTGGGCGGTGGCCGAGGGACATGGCTGCCTGCTGCTCGATTATGCCGGTTGCGGGTCGTCGGACGGATTGTTTTCGGAGCAAACGCTGCTCGACTGGCGCGGCGACGTCCTCGACCTGATCGACGCGAAGGTCGACGGCCCGGTGCTGCTCGTCGGATCGTCGATGGGCGGCTGGCTGATGCTGCTCGCGGCCTTGCTGCTCGTCCAGCGCGACGGCCCCGCCCGGGTTGCCGCGCTCGTCGGCATCGCCCCCGCTCCCGATTTCACCGACTGGGGCTTCACCCCGGAGGAAAAGGCGATCATCCTCGCCGAAGGCGCGCTGGTCGAGGACACGCCCTATGGCGACCAGCCCTATGTCACGACCCGCGCCTTCTGGCAGTCGGGCGAGGCGAACCGGCTGCTGGATGCCGAAATCCCCCTCGCCTGCCCCGTCCGCCTGCTCCACGGGCAGGAGGATGGCGACGTCCCGCCCGAGATCAGCCTCCGCCTCTCCGCCGCGCTCGCGAGCGAGGATGTTCAGGTCACGCTGGTCAAGGGCGGCGACCACCGCCTGTCGCGCGACGGCGATATCGCGCTTCTGATCGATACCGTCGCGCGTATCGCGACAAGCTAAGAATCGTCGCGCGTATCGCGACAAGCCCCTGAAAGAGACCCATGGCCCGCAGCGACTTCCGCTTCCACCTCACCAAGCGCGTGCGCTACGCCGAGATCGACGCGCAGGCGGTGGTGTTCAACAGCCGCTACCTCGAATATTTCGACATCGGCATCACCGAATATTGGCGCGCGGTGGGCGTCTATGATCGCTGGCCGCATCACGACAGCCCCGAATTCCACGTCGCGCGGGCCGAGGTCGACTATAAGGCGCCGATCCTTCTCGACGAGCAGATCGACATCTGCGTGCGCTGCTCGCGCGTCGGGCGCAGCTCGATGACCTTCCTGTTCGAACTGCACGGCGCGGGGCGCGACGACCTGCGCGCGACGGGGCTCGAGGTCAGCGTCCACGTCGCCGAAGCGCGCGGCGCGCCGGCGCCGGTGCCCGATGAATTGCTATCCATGTTCGAAGCGTTTGAAGGACGGCCGCTTCGTGCCTAGATAGGGGCATGACCAAATATCTCCACACGATGATCCGCGTGACGGATCCCGACGCCACCGTCGCCTTCTTTCAGCTGATCGGGCTCGAGGAGGTTCGCCGTTTCGACAATGAGGCGGGGCGCTTCACGCTGATCTTCCTCGCCGCGCCGGGGCAGAAGGACGTCGCCGAGGTCGAGCTGACCTATAATTGGCCCCCCGAGGACGGCAGCGCGGCGGAGAGCTATGGCGGCGGGCGCAATTTCGGCCACCTCGCCTATCGCGTCGACGACATCTATGCGACCTGCCAGCGGCTGATGGACGCGGGGGTGACGATCAACCGCCCGCCGCGCGACGGCCATATGGCCTTCGTGCGCTCGCCCGACGGCATTTCGGTCGAGCTGCTGCAGGACGGACATCTCGAACCCGCAGAACCCTGGGCCTCGATGCCCAATACGGGAAGCTGGTAGGAACACCAAGGCTCGCGCCAACCCGTTCCGTCAAGGAAGCGAAAGGCCGGAGCGAAAGGAGGCAATCGTGGCACAGCTCGATATCGTCCGTATCCCCGTCCTCAACGACAATTATGTCTGGCTGGTCCACGATCCCGAGAGCTTCGAGACGATGGTGGTCGACCCCGCGGTCGCCGACCCGGTGCTCGCCGAGGCCGACGCGCGCGGCTGGCCGATCACCGCGATCTGGAACACCCACTGGCATCCCGACCACACCGGCGGCAACGCCGACATCAAGGCGAAGACCGGCTGCGAGATCATCGCCCCCGCCGCCGAGCGCGAGCGCATCCCCACCGCCGACCGGCTGGTGAAGGGTGGCGACCAGGTCCGGCTCGGCGCGCATGTCGCCGATGTCTGGGACGTGCCCGCGCACACTGCGGGCCATATCGCCTATCATTTCGCCGGGGACGGCGCGATCTTCGTCGGCGACACGCTATTCGCGATGGGCTGCGGCCGGCTGTTCGAAGGGACGGCGGACCAGATGTTCGCCAATATGCAGCGGCTCGGCACGCTCGACGATGCGACGCGCGTCTATTGCGCGCACGAATATACGCTGTCGAACGCGCGCTTTGCGGTGACGGTCGAGCCCGGGAACGACGCGCTCGCGGCCAGGCTCGCCGAAGTCGAGGCGGCGCGCGCGGCGGGCGAGGCGACCGTCCCCACCACGATCGGCGCCGAGCGCGCGACCAACCCCTTCCTGCGCGCGCCGAGCGCCGCCGAACTCGGCCGCATCCGCACGCTCAAGGATGCCGCGTGACGGCCGTCGCCGGTTTCAGGAAGCGTTCACCTTGAAGCGTTTACCGCCCCTTATGTTGCAAGGAGTTTGATCATGGCCCAATGGAATCTCCTCTGCGCCGCCGCGCTGATGACGGCGACCGCCCCGATCGTCGCAAGCTGCGCGCCCGCCGGCAGCGCCGAGGCGGGCGCCGAAGCGCTGACGCCGAAACAGGCCGAAACGCTCGACAAGCAGCTCGCCGGCAAGGTGGCCGGGGCGCCCGAGAAATGCCTCCCCAGCTTCCGCACCGACGACGCGATGCGCGTATCGGACTCTATCCTGCTCTACCGTTCGGGCAGCAATCTCGTCTATCGCAACGACCTCAAGGGCAGTTGCCCGGGCCTGGCGCGCGACAGCGACATCATGGTCATCAAGCAGTTCGGATCGCAGATCTGCAACGGCGATTTCTTCCACCTGGTCGACCGGTCGAGCGGCATCCGCGGTCCGACCTGCGTCTTCGGCGACTTCGTCCCCTATCGCAAACCGGCGGGGGACGCTGGCTGAGCCATCGGCTCAGCGGCAGGCGGGTCCGGTTTGCGCCGAGCTCTTCGGGTCGCAACCCGCCTGTCAATTGTATGAAGCCCCATCCCCTCCTCTGAAGAGGAGGGGCTTGACCGATCTCCTACCCCCGATACAGCGCCGCGATCTTGTCGGCGTAGACTTCCTTCAGCACATGGCGGCGGATCTTCATCGAGGGCGTCATCTGCTCGTTCTCGATCGTGAAAGGTTCGTCGGCGAAGTCGAACTTGCGCACCTTTTCAATTACCGAAAGCTGGTCGTTCACCCGGTCGACCGCGGCGCGGACCGCGGCACGGAACTTCTCATGCTCGCGCAGCAGCCCCAGTTCCTTGGGCAGACCCTCGGCCTCGGCCCACTCGGCCGCCCATTCGGGGTCGGGGACGAGCAGGCCGACGATGTGCGGGCGCTTGTCGCCATAGACCATCGCCTGGAGGATTTCGGGCTGGAGCGTCAGCATCCCCTCGACCCGCTGCGGCGAGACATTGTCGCCCTTGTCGTTGACGATCAGGTCCTTCTTGCGGTCGGTGATGACGATGCGGCCTTGAGGGTCGATATGGCCGATGTCGCCGGTGTGGAGCCAACCGTCGACCAGCACGCGCTGCGTCTCCGCCTCGTTGCGCCAATAGCCGTGCATGACGAGTTCGCCGCGCACGCAGATCTCGCCGTCGTCGGCGATCCGTACCTCGGTGTTCATCAGCGGTGGGCCGACGGTGTCCATCTTGAGCCCCGCCGATGGACGGTTGCAGCTGATCACCGGCCCCGCCTCGGTCTGGCCGTAGCCCTGCAGCAACGTGAGGCCGATCGAGTGGAAGAAGACGCCGATTTCGGGATTGAGCGGCGCGCCGCCCGACACCAGCGCCTTCATCCGGCCGCCGAAACGCTGCTGGATCTTGGGCCGGAACAGCTTGTTGAGAATGAGGTCGACCGGGCGGTCGAGGACGCCCATGCGGCGCTCATAATCCTTTTCGCCGACGCGCAGCGCCTGGTTCAGCATCCAGTTCGCGAGCTTGCCCTGCTTTTCGACCGACTTGATCATCCGCGCGCGAATGACCTCGAACAGGCGCGGCACGACGACCATGATCGTCGGCTTCGTCTCCTCGATGTTGGAGACGAGCTTTTCGAGCCCCTCGCTGTAATAGATTTGCGCGCCGACCATAATCGGCAGGAACTGCCCGCCCGAATGCTCATAGGCGTGGCTGAGCGGCAGGAAGGATAGGAACACCTCCTCCTCGCCGATGCCGAAGTCGTTGACCAATATCTCGGCCGCGCCCGCGCCATTGTGCAGGATCGCGCCATGGTGCTGCATCACCCCGCGCGGGGCGCCGCCGGTGCCGCTGGTGTAGATGAGGCAGGCCAGATCCTCGCGCTTCATCGCGAGCCCGCGCGCCCGCGCGTCCTCCAGATGCGCCTCGCCGCCGGTCACCAGCGGTTCCCAATCATGGACCTGGACATCGCCCTGCTGGCCGACGCGCAAGGATTCCATGCTGATGACGATATTGGCGTTCGATCGCATCACCGCGGGCATCAACGCCCGCGCGAGCTTGGCGGTCGACACGATCACCGCGCTGGCGCCGCTGTTGCCCAATATATGCTGGTGATCGCGCTCGGTGTTGGTCGTGTAGGTCGGCACGGTGATGCAGCCCGCGGCCATGATGCCGAGGTCGGCGATGCAGAATTCGGGGCGGTTCTCGCTGACCAGCACCACCCGGTCGCCCTCTTTCAGGCCCAGTTCGCGCAGATTATGCGCGAGCGCCGCGACCTGATGGGCGACCTGCCGCCAGCTCAGCGGTTGCCATGCGCGGTCGGCCTTGCGCCACAGGAACGGGTCCTCGCCGCCGCGCGCCGCGCGGTCGAAGAACATCGCGACCAGGCTTGGAAAATGGTCGAGATGCGGGTTTTCGAGCTTCATGCCTCTTCTCTCCCGGGAGGATATTAGTCTTTTCTGTTCTGTTATTCGGCCGCCGCGGTCGGATCGTCGGTCGCCCAATTGCCCGGCGTACGCGGATCGGCGGCGCCGCGCCAGCCCGTCGGCGTGCGCTCGACGGCATTGACCTTCGACCCGAAATTCTCAGGCCGGATCGGCTTGCCGAACACCGCCGATTCCTGTGCGATCTCCTTGCCCATCGCATTGTCCTCGATGATCGCGCCCTGGTCGTCGAAGAACAAATTGGGAAGCGCGATCGCCTGCTCGGCGGGAAGGCCCCAGTCGAGGACGCCGATCAGCGTCTTCGTGACGTGCATGATGATCCGCTTGCCGCCCGCCGAGCCGAGCGCGAGGATCACCTGGCCGTCGGGGCCGTAGACGATCGTCGGCGACATCGAGGATAGCGGCCGCTTGTTCGCCTCGACCCGGTTGGCGACGGGCTTGCCGTCCTGTTCGGGCGCGAAGGTGAAGTCGGTGAGCTCGTTGTTGAGGACGAAGCCATTGGCGATGAGCTGGCTGCCGAAGATCGATTCGACGGTCGAGGTCATCGTCGCGACATTACCGTCGCGGTCGACCGCGACGAAATGGGTCGTGCCATGTTCGGCGACCGGACCCGACGGCGTGCGCGGCTGAGCCCCCGGCGGCGTGCCGACGGGATAGTCGCTGCGCACCGCGTAAGGAGAGATCAGCATCCGGCGGCTCGCGAGATACTGCTTGTCGAGCAGACCCTTCACCGGCACGTCGACGAAATCGCTGTCGCCGAGATATTGTCCGCGATCGGCATAGGCGAGCTGCATCGCCTCGGCGAGCAGGTGCCAGCTCATCACATTGTCCTTGCCCATCGCCTTCATGTCATAGGCTTCGAGCATGCCGAGGATGCCGAACACGGTCGTCGCACCCGACGAGGGCGGTCCCATGCCGCAAACCTTGTAGACGCGGTAGGTGGTGCAGACCGCGGGTCGCTCCTTCGCCTGATAGGCCGCAAGGTCGGCGAGCGTCATCTTCGTCCGGTTGCGCGGCGCCTGCGTCACCGCCTTGACGATCGCCTGCGCATTGGCGCCGGTGTAGAAGGCGTCGGGACCGCGCGCCGCGACGTCGCGGAGCAGCTTCGCATAGGCGGGATTCCTGACGATCGTGCCGACCGGCGCGGGCTTGCCATCGACATAATAGATGGCGCGAATCTCGGGAAAATCCTTCCAGACATCGGCATAGGCGTTCATCAGATTGTGGAGGACGGGAGTGACCTCGAACCCCTTGTCGGCCAACTCGATCGCCGGTTGAAAGAGATCGGCCCAGGGCAGCTTGCCCCAATGCTTGTGGACCTGCTCCATCAGCCGGATATTGCCGGGGACGCCGACCGACAGGCCGCCGGGAACGACGTCCATGAAGCCGCGCGGCTTGCCGTCCTTGCCGAGGAAGCGGTCGGACGTCGCCGCGGCGGGCGCCTTCTCGCGGCCGTCGATCGTCGCGAGCTGTCCGGTCTTCGCGTCGTGATAGATAAAGAATCCGCCGCCGCCGACGCCGCTCGACTGCGGCTCGACGAGCGTCAGCACGAGCATCATCGCCATTTCGGCATCGGCGGCCGAGCCACCCTTCTCCAATATCGCGCGCCCGGCCTCGGTCGCGCGCGGATCGGCGGAGGAAGTAACGCCCTGCGCCGCGGCAAGCGACGGGATGGCAATGACGAACAGGCTGAAGACAGCAAGGAGTCGCTTGATCATGCGCGCGACATTGGCGCGGCGCATGGGGCAGCGCAACCCCGAGGATCGTGCTTTCAGGCCCCCGCCCCCACCGCGGCGGACACCTTCGCGAAGCCATCGCGGGCGGCGAGGCGCTCCAACCCGCGCGCGATGCGGCCGGCGAGCCCGGGCCCCTCGAACACCATCGCCGAATAGATCTGGACGAGGCTGGCGCCGGCGCGGATGCGCTCCCACGCCTGTTCGGCGGTCGCGATGCCGCCGACGCCGACCAGCGGCAGCGCGCCGCCGCTCGCGGTTCGGAAATCCTTGAGCCGCTGCAGCGCCAGCGCCGCGAGGGGCGCGCCCGACAGCCCGCCTGCTTCGTCTGCGTGGCGCGAGGCGAGCGGCGGCCGCTCGATTGTGGTGTTCGACACGATCACCGCCGCCAACCCCTTGTCGAGCGCCACCGCGACGATGTCGTCGATGTCGGCGGGTTCGAGATCGGGCGCGACCTTCAGGAACACGGGCTTCGCCGCGTCCCCCTGCGAGGCCGCGACGCCGTCGAGCAGCGCCTCGAGCGCGCCCTTGTCCTGCAGCGCGCGCAGCCCCGGCGTGTTGGGCGACGAGATGTTCACCGTCAGATAATCGGCGAGCGGCGCCATCGCCGCGGTGCCCTTCGCATAATCGGCGATGCGGTCGGCGCTGTCCTTGTTCGCGCCGATATTGATGCCGAGCGGCACCGCGAGGCCATAGCGACGGAGACAGGCGATCCGTTCGGCCGCAGCCGCCTGCCCGCCGTTGTTGAAGCCCATGCGGTTGATCACCGCGCCGTCCTCGACCAGCCGGAACAGCCGCGGGCGCGGATTGCCCGCCTGCGGCAGCGGGGTCAGCGTGCCGACCTCGACGAAGCCGAACCCAAAGTGCGGCATCGCGTGCGCGACGCGGGCATCCTTGTCGAACCCCGGAGCCAGCCCGACCGGGTTGGGAAAGGCGATTCCGGCCAGCTCGGTCGCGAGCGCCGGGCTGGTCAGCGCGCGGCGCGCGCGCGGCAGCGGCTGGAGCGCGTTCAGCGTCAGATTATGCGCCGCCTCGCCGTCGGTCGCATGAACGAGCGGGCGCACGCAGGCATAGGCGGCATCGGCGGCGGAAGCGAGGAGCGACATGGGGTCGCCATTGCGCCGCGCGGGGCGCTATGGCAAGCCCGCGGCTGCCGAAAAACCGGGAGAAAATCGTGTCGCATCGCCGCATCGCCCTTACCGCCTCCGTCTGCGCCGCTGCGCTCGCCCTGTCGGGTTGCGCCGCGCCGGCGGCGCAGGAGGGCGCTGTCCCGCTCCCGGCGGCGGTCGAGCCGGCGCCCGCGGGCGCGGGGCTCGCCGATTTCTTCGGCAAATATGACGCGGCGCAGCTGTCGCTGAGCCCCGAGGCGAAGGCCTATCGCGGCATCCGCGACGAAGATTACGGCCGCTGGGACGATGTCGGCGACGAGGCCGCGGTCGCGCGCGACAAGCTGTTGCAGGCGGCGGCGGCGGCGATGCGCGGCAGCTTCGATCCCGCGACGCTCGATGCCAACGACGCGCTGTCGTTCGAGCTGTTCAACGCGCAGGCCGAACGCAACGCCAAGCTGTTCCCGTTCCGCGACTATAGCTATATCTTCAACCAGATGAGCGGGTCGCAGAGCCAGATGCCCGCCTTCCTGATCAACATCCACCGCGTCACCGATACCCAGGACGCGCGCGCCTATGTCGAGCGGATCGGGGGCATGGAGCCGGTGCTCGACGCGCTGAGCGCGCAATCGGCCGAGCGCGCGGCGCGCGGCATCCAGCCGCCCCAATGGGTCTATGCCTATGTGATCGCGGACATCCGCAACCTGACGACGAGCGACCCCGCCCGTCCCGCTCCCAACGCGGTGCTCGCCGATTTCGCGGCGAAGGTCGCCAAGCTCGACATCGACGCGGACGCCAGGGCGCGGCTCCTCGGCGACGCGCAGGCGGCGTGGCGGGACCATGCCTATCCCGCCTATCGCCGCCTGCTCGGCGAGATGCAGCGGCAAGCGGCGTCGGCGCCGACCGACGACGGGGTCTGGCGGCTGCCCGACGGGGCGGCCTATTATCAGGCGCTGCTCGCCAATTACACGACCACCGACATGACCGCAGAGCAGATCCACGATCTCGGCCTCTCCGAGGTCGCGCGCATCCACGGCGCGATGCAGGCGATCATGGCGAAGGTCGGCTTCAAGGGCACGTTGCCGCAATTCTTCGAGCATATGCGCACGAGCCCGCAATATTATCACAAGACGCGCGCCGCCTATCTGGCCGAGGTCGACGCGCATGTGAAGGCGATGGAGGCGCGGCTGCCCGCCTTCTTCAACACGCTGCCCAAGGCGCCGCTGCAGGTGAAGGCGGTCGAGGCGTTCCGCGAGGGATCGGCGGGCAAGGCCTTCTATCAATCGCCCTCGCCCGACGGGTCGCGGCCCGGCACCTATTATGTCAACCTCTACGACCTCAAGGACATGTCGAAGACCGAGCTCGAGGCGCTGGTCTATCACGAGGGGATTCCCGGCCACCATCTGCAACGCGCGGTGCAGACCGAGCTCGAGGGACTGCCGCCCTTCCGCCGCTTCGGCAATTTCACCGCCTATACCGAAGGCTGGGGCCTCTATGCCGAGGAACTCGGCAAGGACATGGGCTTCTATACCGATCCCTACAGCGATTTCGGCCGGCTCGGCATGGAGTTGTGGCGCGCGTGCCGGCTGGTCGTCGACACCGGCATCCACGACAAGCGCTGGAGCCGCGCGCAGGCGATCGCCTGGCTGAAAGCCAACACCCCCAATCCCGACGGCGATATCGAGAAAGCCGTCGAGCGCTATATCGTCTATCCGGGACAGGCGACCGCCTATACGATCGGCAAGCTCAAGATCATGGAATTGCGCGGCCGCGCGCAGGCGGCGCTCGGCGACCGCTTCGACATCCGCGCCTTCCACGACGTCGTGCTCGGCTCGGGGCCGGTGCCGCTCGACATATTGGAGCGCCGGGTCGACGGCTGGATCGCGGCGCAAAAGGATAGCCCCCGATAAATTGCAGCTTGACGCACCGCGACGAAAGGAAAATTATACGGATCGTAAACAGGCGGCAATAAAGCTGCCGGGGGTCGGTCTCGTCATGTCGGACAATCTTTCCTCGCCACAGGGCGTGGACGGCGATGCGCCGTTCGAACTGCAATATTTTCCGCCCGAATCCGATCTCGCGGACATGGTGTCGAGCTTTTACGTCGCGCGGGTCAACATGCCGAGCTTCGACGAATATGAGCGCGCCGACCGCCCGCAATTCCGCTTCGTGACGGCCGCCGACGGCGAATATGTCTTCGCCGACGGCCACCGCTCGCCGGTGCGCCGCGCCAATATCGTCGGGCCGACGAGCGGGCGGGTGCGCGCGATCAGTCATTGCCCGACGCGCATGTTCGGCTTCGGCCTGCTCCCCGCGGGCTGGGCGGCGCTGATGGGCGACGATGCCGAGAAGCTGACCGACCGCGCGATCGACGCCGCCGACCTGTTCGGCGACTGGATCGAAGCGGTCGCCGCCGCGCTGACGAACGCCGCCGACGTCGCCGAGCAGCTGGTGATCGGCAATAATTTCGCGCGCGAGGTCCTGCAGAAGCACGAAGCGGCGCCGATGTGGTTCATCCGCACCGTCGATGGCTGGCTGACCGATACCGCGTCGCCGCAGGTCGCCGATCTGGTCGAGGCGACGGGCATGTCGATCCGCTCGGTCGAGCGCATGACCAAACATTATTACGGCCTGTCGCCGCGGATGCTGGCGCGCAAATATCGCGCGGTGCGCGCCGCCTCGGCGCTGGCGCGCGGCGAAAATCTCGATGCGGCGGAGCTCGGCGACGCCTTCTACGACCAGTCGCACCTGATCCGCGAGATCAAGCGCTTCGCGGGCGCGACGCCGGGGCAGCTCGGCCACCCCTCGCACTATACCGAGGCGACGACCAAGGGCCGCAAGCAACTCGCGGGCAAGGTGAGCCCGCTCGTGTCCGAGACCTGACGCCTCCCTGTCGTCATTGCGAGGAGCCGCAGGCGACGCGGCAACCCAGAGTCCCCGTAAACCGCCCTGGATTGCTTCGTCGCTGCGCTCCTCGCAATGACGGAGGTGTTCGCGCCCGCACTCGGATGCATTAACCATCAAAAGCGCCGAACCCGTCGTTTTGGCGTTTCCATACAATCGCGAATCGCGGCGCGGGCATAATCGGGGCCTGCGACCCAGAAGAGCTCTTCCTCTCTGACGAGGACTGAGACCTTCATCTTGGCACTCATTTGGCTTCGGCCGGATGGGTGCCTTTTTTTCTTGGCGGACGAATAGCGCCCCTTGGTTGCGCCGCGCCGGAGCTTCGCCTATATAAGTGGAGTAATTTACTCCAGTTAAGAATCGTTCGCAATTCGCGGACGGAGAAACGATGCGCCTGTCCAACCTTGCCGATTATGCCGTGGTGCTGATGAGCGCCGCCGCGCGCCAGTGCGGGTCGGTGCCTTTGCACGCGGCGCTGCTCGCCGAGCAGACGGGGATTCCGGGGCCCACCGCGCAGAAGCTGGTGAGCAGCCTCGCGCGCGCCGGCCTGCTCGTCGCCTCGCGCGGCAGCGGCGGCGGCGTGCGGCTCGCGCGGCCCGCGGCGGCGATCAACGTCGCCGAGATCATCGAGGCGGTCGAGGGTCCGATCGCGCTGACCGCCTGCTGCGACGAGGGGCGCCACGATTGCGGCTTCGAAGGAAGCTGCCAGGTTCAGCCGCACCTGGGCGTCGTCAACGGCGCGGTGCGCGCGGCGCTGGCCGATATCAGCCTGGCGAGCCTCACCGTCGCCCCCGCGAAGGCGGGGGCCGCTGGAGGCCTTACTCCGACGCCGCAGGATGAAACGACAACGGCCCCCGCCTTCGCGGGGGCGACGAGTTAGAGATATGACCGACAACAGCGAACTCCCCGTCAAGGACCAGGCCGCACACGAGGCCGCCGCCAAGGTCGCCGATTATGAGCATGGCTGGTCCTCGGCGATCGAGACCGACTTCGCGCCCAAGGGCCTGTCCGAAGACACGGTTCGCTTCATCAGCGCGAAGAAGAACGAGCCCGAATGGATGCTCGACTGGCGGCTGAAGGCCTATCGCCACTGGCTGACGATGACACCGCCCGACTGGGCGAAGCTCAACGTGCCGCCGATCGACTACCAGGACGCGTATTATTATGCGGCGCCCAAGGCGAAGCCGAAGCTGTCGTCGCTGGACGAGGTCGATCCCGAAATCCTCGAAGTCTACAAGAAGCTCGGCATCCCGATCGAGGAGCAGAAGGTGCTCGCCGGGGTCGAGGGCGCGCGCAAGGTCGCGGTCGACGCGGTGTTCGACAGCGTCAGCGTCGCGACGACCTTCCGCGAGGAGCTCAAGAAGGCGGGCGTCATCTTCCTGTCGATCAGCGAGGCGATCCGCGAGCATCCCGACCTCGTGAAGAAATGGCTCGGCAAGGTGGTGCCGCAGCACGACAATTATTTCGCGGCGCTCAACTGCGCGGTCTTTTCGGACGGCACCTTCGTCTATGTGCCCGAGGGCGTGCGCTGTCCGATGGAGCTTTCCACCTATTTCCGGATCAATGCCGAGAATACGGGGCAGTTCGAGCGCACCCTGATCGTCGCCGACAAGGGCGCCTACGTCTCCTATCTCGAAGGCTGCACCGCGCCGATGCGCGACGAGAACCAGCTCCACGCCGCGGTGGTCGAACTGGTTGCGCTCGACGACGCCGAGATCAAATATTCGACGGTGCAGAACTGGTATCCCGGCAACGCCGAGGGGCTGGGCGGCATCTATAATTTCGTGACCAAGCGCGCGCTGTGTCAGGGCAAGCGCTCGAAAGTGTCGTGGACGCAGGTCGAAACGGGCAGCGCGATCACCTGGAAATATCCGAGCTGCGTCCTCAACGGCGACGACAGCGTCGGCGAATTTTATTCGGTCGCGGTGACCAACAATTTCCAGCAGGCCGACACCGGCACCAAGATGATCCACAACGGCAAGCGCACCCGATCGACCATCGTGTCGAAGGGGATCAGCGCCGGCCAGTCGAGCGGCACCTACCGCGGCCTTGTCCGCGTCGCGCCGAACGCCGAGGGCATGCGCAATTTCACCCAGTGCGACAGCCTGCTGCTCGGCGACCGCTGTGGGGCGCATACGGTGCCGTACATCGAGGTCCGCAATCCGAGCGCGCAGGTCGAGCATGAGGCGACGACGAGCAAGATCAGCGACGACCAGCTCTTCTACGCGATGCAGCGCGGGCTGGGACAGGAAGAAGCGGTGGCGCTGATCGTTAACGGCTTCGCGAAGGAAGTGCTGCAGCAGCTGCCGATGGAGTTCGCGGTCGAGGCGCAGAAATTGCTGGGGATTTCGCTGGAGGGGTCGGTCGGATGATCTGGACACTTCGCGATCAGGCGAAACAGCTTAACACCCCTCCCCTTCAGGGGAGGGGCCGGGGGTGGGGTCTATCGGCCTCGACCATCGAAGAGTTGCAGAGCCGCGCTCGCCAGATGCGAAACAACCCGACCGAACCCGAGAAGCGGTTGTGGCGGCATCTGTCGAATGGGCAGGTCGAAGGTTTCAAATTCCGTCGTCAGCAAGTGATCGGGCGGTTCATTGCGGATTTCGTTTGCGTTCCGGCGAAGCTGATCATCGAGGTCGATGGTGACACGCACGAAGAGGCTGCGGACCGCGCCCGAGATAAGACACTAGCGGAACAAGGCTATCGCACCATCCGCGTCACGAACCATGACGTTATGTCCAATATAGATGGCGTGTTGCGGTTTATCACCGAAGCCCTGCCTCAGGCCGAGAGACCCCACCCCAACCCCTCCCCTGAAGGGGAGGGGCTAGAGAGGAGTTTGATGTGATGTTGCGTTGGCTACTCCGTAGACAGCGCCCGGTCGCTTCCGGTTCCGAGCCCGAATTGGTTCCGAATCCGCATAATCAGATCGGTGGCTCGCACGAGTTCGTTCGTGTTCCGCAAGACGAGACCCTGAAGGTCAATGGCAGCCCCATCCAGATTGAGGCCAATGAATATAGGATCGACAGAAACAGTGCTCAAAATTGAAAACCTCCACGCCGCCGTCGCCGACAAGCCGATCCTGAAGGGCCTGTCGCTCGCCATCAACGCGGGCGAGATTCATGCGATCATGGGGCCCAACGGCGCGGGCAAGTCGACGCTGTCCTACGTGCTCGGTGGGCGGCCGGGGTATGAGGTGACCGGAGGGTCCGTAGACTTTGAAGGCCAAGACCTCCTCGCCCTCGACCCGCACGAACGCGCCGCCGCGGGCCTGTTCCTCGGCTTCCAATATCCGGTCGAAATCCCCGGCGTGTCGAACGTCCAGTTCCTGCGCGAGAGCCTGAACGCCCAGCGCAAGGCGCGGGGGCAGGAACCGCTTTCGGGCGGCGATTTCCTGAAGCTGGCGCGCGAGAAGGCGGGGCTGCTCAAGCTCGACATGGACATGCTGAAGCGCCCGGTGAACGTCGGCTTTTCGGGCGGCGAGAAGAAGCGCAACGAGATGGTGCAGATGGGCATCCTCGACCCGAAGCTCGCGATCCTCGACGAGACGGATTCGGGGCTCGACATCGACGCGCTGCGCATCGTCGGCGACGGGATCAATACGATCATGCGCCGTCCCGACAAGGCGGTGCTGCTGATCACCCATTACCAGCGGCTGCTCGACTATGTGCAGCCCGATTTCGTCCACGTCCTCGCGGCCGGGCGCATCGTCAAGTCCGGCGGGCCCGAACTGGCGCGCGAGCTGGAAGCACATGGCTATGCGGAGGTGGCGGCGTGACCATATGCACGCACCCTTCCTTCCATCGTCATGCCGGACCTGATCCGGCATCCCGCTTTTCCGACGTCGAAGGAAGCGGGACCCCGGATCAGGTCCGGGGTGACGACGTGCGGGAGGTCGAGGCGTGACGACCGCTACCCTCCCCACACGCCGAGACGAAGCGTGGCGCTATAGCGACATCGACGCGGTCGCCGCCGCATGGCCGCTGCCAGCGCCAGAGAGCATCATGGTGCCCGCAGGCGGCGAGTTGCGCCGGGCGATCGTGCAGGATGAAGGCGCGATCCAACAGATCGACCTCACCCTTGGCAAGGGCGCGGTTGCCAGACTGCATGTGCTCAACATCGGCGGCGCCTATGGCCGCATCGAGCTGAACGTCACGCTGCACGAAGGCGCCGATTTCGCGCTCGGCGCGGCGCAGATCGGCGGAGGCGAGCAGATTCTCGAGATCATCACCACCGTGACCCATACCGAGCCCGGCGCGACGTCGCGGCAGAGGGTGCGCTCGGTGTTGGGCGGCCATGCCACCGGCACCTATCTGGGCAAGGTCGCGGTCGCACGCGGGGCGCAGCAAACCGACAGCGAGCAGGATGTGAAGGCGATGCTGCTCGACCGCAGCGCGACCGCCAACGCCAAGCCCGAACTCGAGATCTTCGC
>Ga0182745_1000481_pt1 | contig 44984 bp, 31 predicted proteins | sample eDN3rd30CKraftBY_FD_128523 | JGI IMG/M metagenome (GOLD analysis project Ga0182745, IMG submission 128523) | Enriched backyard soil microbial communities from Emeryville, California, USA - eDNA 3rd pass 30_C Kraft BY (version 2) (version 2) | ecosystem: Environmental > Terrestrial > Soil >...
CTACCCGCTACCCGCTACCCGCTACCCGCTACCCGCTACCCGCAACCCGCAACCCGCAACCCGCAACCCGCTACCCGCAGCCCGCTACCCGCAACCCGCTCCCGGAGACCCACCGCTGACCATCGTGCCGCCCCATCCCGAACTACCATCCCAATCCGTAACCGCCATCGTGGTTGCTGCCGGTCGCGGCCGGCGGTTTGGCGGCGGTGAGAACAAGGTGCTCGCGTCACTGGGCGATCGGCCGATTTGGCGCTGTGCCGTCGAGGCGCTGCGGCAGGGCGAGGCGATCGGCGAGATCGTGCTGGTAATCCGGCCGGATGATCGCTCGCAAGTTGCCGGCGCGGCGGCGGAGTTGGGGCTGCGGCTGGTCGAGGGTGGGGAGGAGCGTTACGACAGCGTGCGCGCCGGGCTGGCCGAAGTGCAGCGTTTGGCGGCGGCTGCTCCGGCTGCCGTCCCGCAATTTGTGGCGGTGCACGACGCGGCTCGCCCGCTGGTTCCCCGCGAAGACATCGACGCGGTGACCGCCGCGGCCTACAACTCAGGGGCGGCGATTTTGGCGACTCCGATTCGCGGCACGATCAAGCGGCGGACCTCCGCGGGAATCGTGACCGTCGATCGCACGGAGTTATGGGAAGCGCTCACGCCGCAGGTTTTTCGCCTCGATTTGCTGGTCGCCGCCTACGATCGCTGGCGCGGTCGGCCCGTGACGGACGATGCCGAAATGGTCGAGCGGAGCGGAGTTCCAGTCACCCTGGTTCCCGGCTCGGCCGAAAACCTCAAAATCACACAACCTGAAGATTTGACCCTAGCCCAGGCGATCGTTGCTCGCCGCCGTTCATCCTCGTTGCCACCACTTTCATGACCACCACTACCGACCTGATCAGCGAGCTTCGCTGGCGCGGACTCATTCATCAGTGCACCGACGAAAGCGGTCTGCACAAGCTGCTGAGCGAAGGTCCGCAAACGGTTTATATCGGCTTTGATCCCACGGCGACGAGCCTGCATGTCGGCGGGCTGATGCAGTTGATGATGCTCCGCCGGTTTCAGCGCGCCGGTCACCGGCCGATCGCCTTGGTCGGCGGTGCAACGGGAATGATCGGCGACCCGAGCGGCAAAAGCGAAGAACGCAACCTGCTCAACGCCGACGATCTGCAGCGAAACGTCGAGGGGATCGCCGCTCAGGTGCAGCGGTTCCTCGATTTCGATGGCGACCGCGGGGCGCTGCTGATCAACAACTTCGACTGGATGCAGCACTACAGCTATCTCGAGTTTCTCCGCGACGTCGGCAAGAACTTTCCGATCGGCCAGATGATGGGCCGTGAATCGGTCCGCTCGCGACTGGAGAGCGAAGCGGGCTTGAGCTACACCGAGTTCAGCTACGTGTTGCTGCAAGCTTACGACTTCGTCCACTTGGCGAAAACCTATGGCTGCCGCTTGCAGGCTGGCGGCAGCGATCAGTGGGGCAACATCACCGCTGGGATCGACCTCGGGCGGCGGATGGCCGGGCTGCAGTTGTACGGGCTGACCGCTCCGCTGCTGACGACTTCCGATGGCCGCAAAATGGGCAAAACCGAGTCCGGTGCGATCTGGCTCGATCCCGAGAGGACCAGCCCCTACGCGTTCTACCAGTACTGGTTGCGGGTTGAAGATGCCGATGTGATGCGGTGCATCGCCTACTTAACGGAGATCGATCGCGAGGAATACGAATCGCTCCAGCAGCAGACCCAGGCCGATCCGGGCAAGCGGGCTGCGCAAAAGCGGCTGGCCGCGTGGATGACCGAACTGGTGCATGGCTCGGCGGGATTGGCGGCAGCGAATCATGCCAGCGAGATCCTATTCGGCGGCGAAATCGACCGGCTCAGCGACCGCCAGTTGAGCGAGATCTTTGCCGATGTGCCGAGCAACGAGTGTCCCCGCGATGCGCTCAGCGGTGAAGGGCTGTGGATCGTCGATGCCCTGCGGCAAGCCGGCTTGTCAAACAGTTCCGGCGAGGCCCGCCGCGCGATCAACGAAGGCGGGATCTATGTGAACAATCGCCGCGTGTCGGATTTCAATCGCAAGTTGACGGCGGACGATCTGGCCAGCGAAACGGTGATGGTGCTGCGCAAAGGAAAACGCAACTATGCGCTGCTGCGGTTTGTTTGATGCCCTGGCATTGGGTGAAGTGAGCGAAGATGCTTAAGCAGCGCAGAACCTGAGATTCGGCAAAATTCGATCAGCCGGCACGCGTTAGCGTCCGGTTCTCACGATCATGAGCCGAACATCAGCATCCGTTTTGACCCAAAGATTTTTTAAGACGTGGTTTTAGGCTGTAAAGTAGTGGACATGCTCTGAAGCTGTGAGTTTTTGCGAATGTTGACGCCGGATGCAGGCTAAAGCCTGAACTCCAACTCTGAACTCGAACGAGGAGGGCAACATGTACCTCAGCGAAAACCCGGTCCTGCAGCGCGAGTTGCTGGTTAATTTGCGGACCGGGCGCGCGTTCTTGTTGTTGGCGATCTATCAAATCTTATTAGCGGGCGTGGTGCTGCTCGCTTGGCCTGCGGACCAGCGGCTGGATTTGACCACCAGCCCACCGTCGGCGCGGCGGTTGGTCGACCTGTTTTTTCTTGGCCAGTACGTGATCGCTTCCTTGATGGCCCCGAGCTTTGCCGCTGGGGCGATTACTGGAGAGAAAGAGCGGGCGACCTATGAGATGTTATTGGCTAGCCCGTTAAAACCGGCGGCGATTGTGATCGGCAAGATGATCGCTTCGCTGACCCACCTCGGCATGCTGATCATCGCCTCGCTGCCGATCATCGTGCTCTGTCTGCCGCTGGGCGGAGTCAGTCTGTATGAAGTGTTGGCGGCGTATCTTGGCCTGATCATCTCCGTCATTTTGTTTGGCGCCATCGGCGTGGCCTGCAGCAGTTACTTTTCGCGGACCAGCGCGTCGCTCGTCGTCAGTTATCTGATCATCCTGCCGCTGGTGATGCTCGGTGTGCTGTTTTGGCGGAGCTTGGAAGGGAGCGGCGAGCTGCGGCTGAAGCTGATGCTGCTGGTGGTGCCCGCGTATGCGATTTCGGCGGTGATGCTGCTGTGCGGCAATGCCGCCGGACGGATGCTCTACCCGCCGGATGTTGGCAGCGAAGGCAAGGAAGTGATCGATCCGGATCGCGAGAACGAGCAGGCTGTCGGCTTGGTGATTCAGCGCGATCAGTTTCCCGATCGGTTGTTTGCCCCGCCGAAGAAGCAGACGTTGATGGCCGATGGCACCAACCCGATCTATGACAAGGAGATTCACAGCGAAATCTTCAGCCAGGGGACGTTAATGCTGCGGCTGGTGATCCAGATCAGCATGTTGTTGGCGATCCCGCTGATGGCCTGGTTGCTGTTTTATGATGTGCAGCGCTGTCCCTGGTTTGTGGTCTACATCGTCGTGTTCAACATGCTGGTGGGTCCAGTATTTTTGGCCGGCAGCATCAGCAGCGAGCGCGAGCGGCAAACGCTCGACTTGTTGATCACCAGCACGGTTACGTCGTGGCAGATCCTGTGGGGTAAGTTGTTGGTCGGGTTTCGCGTGTCGTTTGTGCTGACCTGTTTCTTACTGTGGCCGCTATTGCTGGCAGCGGGCTTGGTGGACAGCTATTGGTCCAATTGGTTTTCCGTGTTGCTGATGTTTGCGATCGTGGTCATGGTGTGTGTCACCAACAGTGTGATCGCGATGTTTTGCTCAGCGTTTTCGCACAAGACCTCGATCGCCTTGATGACGACTTACACCGTGATCCTGCTGCTGTACACGCTGCCGGTTACGGTGACGGCGCTGCTGAGGATTTTAGAAATCGATCTGGCTTGGACCCACTGGCTCGGCGTCACCAGCCCGTTTGCGGCGTTGTTTGCCCTGCCGTTGGACAGCAACTTGACCCGCGACGGCAATGCTCCGGCCAACATCGGCAACTTGCGCCTGGTTGCGCTTTATTTTCTGACCAGCAGCCTGATCACGGTCACGATGCTCGGGGCGACGGTACAGCGGCTGCGAGCGCGGCACGCGCTGGGAGAATAAACTTGCTGAGTGGCACCGCTTGCACCGCGGCGGCCGCGAGCCGATGATCGCCGCCGCATCCCTTCCTTCCTATCCGAATCACGCTTATGAACTCCGGCAGCGCCATCACCAGGACCTCTGCAACCTCCCAGGCCGTTTCGTTTGCCGACCGACTGGCGGCGGCAATCCAGCAGCGCCGCTCCGCCGTCTGTGTCGGACTCGACCCGCGAACCGCGTCGCTGCCGCCCGCCCTGCGGCCGGCGATCGCTGACGACTGGGCAGCGGTAGCCGAAAGTTACCGCACGTTTTGTTGCGAGATCATCGACGCGGTGGCCGACTTGGTGCCGGTCGTTAAGCCGCAGGCGGCGTTCTTTGAGCAGCTCGGCCCAGCCGGTATGACCGCCTTAGCCCGTGTCATCGAGCACGCGATCGCCAGTGGGCTGCTGGTGGTGCTCGACGGCAAACGCAACGACATCGGCAGCACCGCCGAAGCGTATGCCGCTGCTTATCTTGGACCGGCCAGCCCATGGCGCTGTGACAGCTTAACCGTCAGCCCCTACCTGGGCGACGACAGTCTTGATCCATTTGTCGCCGCCTGTGACGGCACGGCCAGCGGAATTTTCGTGCTGGTGAAGACCTCCAACCCCGGCGGCGGCTTTTTGCAGGACCGCGTCAGCGACGGTGAGTCGATCTACCGCCGCGTAGCTGAGTGGGTGACCCGGACCAATCAGTCGCGGCTCGGGTCCAGCGGCTATGGTCCGGTCGGCGCGGTGGTCGGAGCGACCTACCCGGAGCAACTCGCGGAGTTACGTGCCGCGATGCCCGGCGCCTTTATCTTGATTCCCGGTTTCGGCGCCCAGGGTGGGGCCGCCGCCGATGTGGCCGCGGGTTTTGATGCCAACGGCGGCGGCGCGATCGTCAATAATTCCCGCAACATCCTGTTCGCCTACCAGCGGCCAGAGTTCCAAGGCAGCTACGGTCCGGGCAAGTGGCAAGAAGCGGCGCGCGCGGCGACGATCGCGATGAATGAGGAACTCAATGCGGTGCGCCCGGCCGCTGGCTGAATCCCGCTTCGCTTGGCCTCAGTAAGGTTTCGCGCTGCGCGATCACCGCCGTGCGGACGGGGCTTCCCTTGCGGGTCAGCAGGCCGGGAGTCTCGGCCAGCGAGCGGGCCAGCACCCGCACGCGCCGCGGCCGCTGCCACGCCGGTAAATCGGCCAGCCACTGGCCGACCCGCTGTTCCCAGTCGCTTCGCTGCCGCAGTTCCGGCCGCACGTCGATCCACAGCTCCAGATGCCGGTCGTTGGGGACCAGCAGAGCGTGCAGCACACCGCTGAGTCCGAGCACCCGTTGTTCAATCGGTCCGGGATGGACTTTTCGCGCGTTGGGCAGCGTGATCCGGTCATCAACGCGGCCGAGAATCCGGTACTGGCCGTCTTCTGGATCGACCTCGACCAGATCGCCGGTATCGAGCCAGCCATCGACGATTCGCCGCGCCGTCTCGGCGGGATCATTCCAGTAACCGAGCATCATCCCTTCGCCGCGGACCCACAGCCGCCCATCGGCCTCGATGCGGGTCTGCCAGCCTGCGACCGGCCGTCCCACCCGCTGCGGCCGAGCGTTGTCGGGACTGGCCGAGCAGATCACCGGCGAGGTTTCGGTCATCCCATACCCCTGGATGACGACGACACCGCGCTGGGCAAACGCCGCAAACGCTTCCGCTGGCAACGCGGCGCCACCACAGCCGAGCAGATGCAGCCGGCTCAGTTCCGCTGGCACTTCTTCCGCAGCCGCTGGCGCCGCGGGCCACTGACTCAGCAGCCGCATCGCCAAGCTCGGCACGGTGTTGACCAGCGTCGGTCGCACATGGGGAGCAACACGCTGCCAGCCGTCCCAGCCGCTGGTGATCGCCAGGCGACAGCCGCTGAGCAGCCACGTCCCCAAGTCGCAGGTCCGAGCGTAGGCGTGGCAGATCGGCAGCAGGCAGAGCCGCACGTCGTCGGGCGATTGCGGCACGGCTCGCAGTTTCGCCGCAGCGTTGCTGGCCAGGTTGCGCCGGCTGAGTGTCACCGCTTTCGATTTGCCGCCGGTCCCGCTGGTAAACAGGATCAGTGCTGGATCATCGACGTGATGACATACGTGGGCCTCCAGCAGCCGACTTGCCTCGCGGGGAGCGTGGTCGCCGCCGTCATCCGCATCGGGATCCGGTAGCCAGCGACCTGCGACCTGACGTGCCAGTCGTTCCTGCGCTGGCCGATCGAGCAGCGGATCGAGCGGCACTTCGATTAAACCTGCGGCCAGCGAGGCCAAAGCGACCAGCACGCCCTGACAGGAGTTGCCCGAGGCGTGCACCAGCCGGTCGCCGGGAGAGAACCCAGCGGTTTGAAGTTGCCTGGCCAGCCGCTGCACCTGGCCGGCGAGCTGGCCCCAACTCAGTTGGCCCAGCGGCTGAGGCACCGCATCGCAATCAGCGTTCTGCTCAAATAGCAGTGCCGGCGCGTCGGCGTGAGTCAGCGCCCACTGCGGCCAGTCGAATATCGCGCCGGCCTGTGCCGGCTGAACAGAACGTTGCAAGGCGTCGCAGCCGGTTGATTAGGCGTTGGCGCCGAGGGTGGCGCGGAGCTTCGAGCCGTTGCCCGCCTGACCGAACTGGGTCATGCGGTCGACGCAGACCTGCTTCATCGCCTCGCGAGCCGGCTTGAGGTAATCGCGTGGATCGAACTTCGTCGGGTCCTGCGCAAGCACCTTGCGGACCGCGCCGGTGATCGCCAAGCGGCAGTCGGTGTCGACGTTGATCTTCCGCACGCCGCTCTTGATCCCGCGTTGGATTTCTTCCACCGGCACGCCGTAGGTCTGTTTGATCTGACCGCCGAACTCGTTGATGATGTCCTGCAATTCTTGCGGCACGCTGCTGCTGCCGTGCATCACCAGGTGGGTGTTGGGCAAACGAGCGTGGATCGCTTCGATCCGCGACATCGCCAGCACTTCGCCGGTTGGCTTTTTGGTGAACTTGTAAGCGCCGTGGCTGGTGCCGATGGCGACGGCCAGCGCGTCGACGTTGGTTTCGGCAACAAACCGCTCCGCTTCCTCGGGGTCGGTCAGCAGTTGATCATGGCTCAGTTTGCCGACCGCGCCGTGACCGTCTTCTTGTTCGCCTTCGCCGTGCTCCAGCGACCCGAGGCAGCCGAGCTCGCCCTCGACCGAAACGCCGCGAGCGTGCGCCATTTTGACCACTTCGGCAGTGACCCGCACGTTGTACTCATAGCTGGCTGGCGTCCTGCCGTCCTCTTCCAACGAGCCGTCCATCATCACGCTCGTGAACCCGTTTTCGATCGCCGACAAGCAGGTCGCCGGGCTGTTGCCGTGGTCCTGGTGCATCACGATCGGAATGTGCGGGTAGAGTTCCACGGCGGCGAGCATCAGGTGCCGCAGGTAGGCATCCTGCGAATAGGACCGGGCTCCGCGCGACGCTTGGATGATGACCGGAGAATCGGTTTCCTCGGCCGCCATCATGATCGCTTGGATCTGTTCCATGTTGTTAACGTTGAACGCGGCAACGCCGTAATCGTTTTCGGCGGCGTGATCCAGAACGACGCGCAGCGGCACAAGAGCCATGACCAATTCCTTATCGTGAGTGAATAAACGTTCTGCTGAATTATGCCGCCCGGAGACGCGACCGCAAAGGTCCCTGCGGAGCGGCGAGGTCGGCTCCGCGGCGACCGGTGGCGCGCGATTTTGCACGGCGCCCCTTGCCGGCTCACGCTCCGCGCGGGTAACGTGGAGCGTGCCACAGCGGCCCAACGGTCTGAAACCGGACGATCCGCTGCGGCGCAAAGCAACGTTTGGTGGCATCACTTGGCGGCTTAGCCAAGGGTGCAAACAGGGAACTCCGGTGCAATTCCGGGACGGCCCAGCCGCTGTAAGTCGCGCGATCCGACGGTGTCCACTTCCTCCCGACCCGTCCGATCCAAGGAACGCTCCTTCTAACACGAAGTGCCATTGCTGAACATCGATGTTCGGTGAGAAGGCGGTGAGCGGTTCCGACGCGATCAGTCAGAAGACCTACCACGCGTGATGACGACATTTGCCCTCTCGGGTTGGGGCACGTCGTTGCTGGTGATCGATGTCGATACGTTCCCTTGGCAACGCGGCTGACTCAGTCTCTCCGCTGCGCTCCTCCCTCCCTGCGATAGGTTTTTGCAATGACACGGTTGTTGCGCACGCGCACCGCGTTCACCCTGGTCGAACTTCTGGTGGTGATCGCCATCATCGGCGTTTTGGTTTCCCTGCTCCTTCCGGCGGTTCAAGCCGCCCGGGGCAGCGCACGGCGGATGCAGTGCCAAAACAATCTCAAACAGATCGTCTTGGCGCTGCACAACTACATGAGCGTCCACAACGAACATCTGGTGCCTTACGTTTCAGAAGATGCCAATCGGTTGCAGTACATCAGCAGCTACAGCGGGCCGCAAGGAAAAGCCCAATTTTGGTTTGGAGTGCTGGACTACGACCAACCCAATCCAAGCAACCAAGTCGATTACACGCTCGGCCCACTGGCGCCCTTTATTGAGACCAGTTATGCCACTTTCCAATGTCCCGATTTCGGGCCCGCGCAAATGGACGCGGTGCGTTATGGCAACCCAGTATCGGGCTATGGCTATAACGGCACCTACTTGTCGCGCGGCTCAGGCATCGAATGGCCCGCCCCGGATTATCTGGCCACACTCAGCCGCAAACCGCTAGCCCAGCGACTGGCTGCCGTGACGCAAACGAATCAGACCGTCGCCTTCGCCGATTCAGCGCAGGTCCGCAGCGTGACCTTCAGCCCGCCGTCTTATAGCTTTGAAGAAAATTGGTTGCTCGAGCCACCGAGCAATAATTTCCCAAGCATCCACTTTCGGCATCAAGGCGTCGCCAACGTCGCTTTCCTGGACGGACATATCGAATCACGCGCTCACGAATACTATACCGAAGTGCCTGGTAGCAATTACCTGATGCCCGAACAAGACGCCCTGATGCGGGAGCACCGGCTCGGGTTTGTCAGCAATGGCCATCTGGGTGACCCGGAGCGCGAGGATGAACTTTATGACCTGCGATAATGCTCACCGTCGACTCGCCCGGCTCCGCAACTTGAGCGGCGCTTTTGTTTTGAGCGGGCTGTCCATCCTCGTCGGCTGCGGTGATCCTCAGGACGCTGTCCCGCCGCAAGCGGTCTATTTTGATACCGCCAGCAAGCAAGTGGTGGTGTTCCCCGCCAGTGGCCAATACCCGGCGATTCATCCCGAAACCGGCCAGCCCACGCTGATGCCAGCGATGCACTGCCCGCAGTGCCTTGCTTGGCGACAAGTGCCCCCGCCGGAGCAATTGAATCGCGCCGCAGCTTCCGCCCGCTGCCCGCGGTGTAAGTCGCCGCTCCAGATCGATGGCCCATTACCCGCGCCGTCGTAAACCTTGTCGACCTGGAGATGGTTGTGACGCTCGCTTCACCTTGCAGTGGCAGGTGCGCTGTCGACGAAAACCGCATCTGCCGCGGTTGCCACCGTACCCTTGGTGAAATCGCTGCCTGGCCGGCGGCCAGTGATGAGCAAAAGCGGCAAATCCTTGCCGCGGTTGCGCAGCGGGTGGGGGACCACAAGCCGGCCGGCGAGCCGCCCGTTTGCAGCGCTACAATTTTACGTTGCTCGGTCGATGGCTAATCCTTAGGCGGCGCGGCGGCTCAACCGCTGATCGGCCTGCGGCCGTTCCACCGAAGCCTGCCGCAGCCGCGCAGCGAGTCCCGACTCGGCTGCCAAACGATCCATTTGTGTGTTGACCAGGGCATCCCAGCGGCGGATTGCGATCGTCATCGGCAACGTCTGGCGAGCTTCGGCTTCCACTTCGCCGCTGTCCCCTGCCGGCGCTGAGACCATCGCAGCCAACCACAAATCGAGCCCTTCGGCGATCAAATTGACCGACTTGATCGCGGCTAACTCCGTCCGCGAGTCCTTGCCGCCGTAGATCGGCAGCCAACAACCGAGGCGGCTCGCAAAGTCGCGCATCAGGAACAACGACAGCGCTGGAAACTTCGCATACATCTGCACCGGATAGGCGAGCGAACCGACGACCGGCAGGATGCCGACCGCCAACGCGTCTCGATAATCGGCCGCCGGTCGACCGCTGGCCATCATCCGCCACAGCGTCGTCGCCGTTCGTAGCATCGGCAACAACATCAACATCAGCAGGAAATAGACCGGATTGCCGGAGGCAACCGACGCGGCCGCCCCGCCAACCTTCAACGAGGTGACCACCGGCATTAGCAGCTTGAGCCCCAGATGCAGCCCAAAACAGCGGACGTACTCATCGACCGCCGCCGAATCGAGCTGTCGTTGCAAGGCTTCGGCTTCGATATCGGTCAGCCGCTGATGTTCGCGCCACCGCTCGATCCGCGACTGAATCATCAGCCGCCCGAACCGGCTCTGAAACGAGCCGCTGACGCAGAACAGGAACATCCGCATCACCCGGTCGCTGCGATAATCCTGGTCAGAGAGCAAACGGTGCAGCACTGTCGGCGTGAGTTTCGACAACAGCCAGTTACCGACAAACGCGAGGCTCAGATCTTGAAACTGAGTCTGCGGTGAGATGCGCCCGCGCTGGCGCCACTGCTCTGATTTGTCCGCGATAAAACGGCTGCGGCGCTCTCGGCGGTAGGCGGCATCACGCAGGTAGCGGCCGACCTGGCGACGATAATCGGCGTTGGCCCACAGTCGTTGGCAGCGCCGACCGATCGGCCCAGGGATCAACCCGAGCAGGAACGTCAGGCTGGTGAAGAATCGCGCGCTGCGCTGCAGCGCGGCGTGACTGGCCGCATCGACGACGTCGCGGCGCTGCCACGACTGCAGAATCCGCGTCTTGAGCCGCTGGCGGAAATCGGCCGTGAACAGCCGCCACGGCTGACGCCCGATCGCCGGCTCGCTCCGCTTCCAGTTTTCACTGTGACTGATCAGCCGTTCGACATCATCGTTGAGCCGTTCCAACTGATCGGCAGCGAGGGCAAAGGCCAGCCGTGGCCGGTTCTCTCGCACCCAGTTGCGTAGTTTTTCGGCATCGAGATCGTCGAACAACGGCAGCGTCGCCGATCGCAGACCGGCCCAAACATATTGCGGGACCAGCACCGACGGGATTCCCGACTCCAGGTCGACGACCACGTAACCGTTGTCGGTGCGGAGCAAGTTGGCGGTCGAAACCATCGCGCGCTTGCAAACCTGCCAGCCCGAACCGGTCAAACCGCACTGCACCAACAACGCTTCCAACCGCGTCATCAGGTCGAGCAGTTCGCTGATTTCTTCCGCTGGTGCCGGAGACGCCTGCTCTCCGCGACCGAACAGGCGTGCTGCCAACCGCCGCAGCATCCGCGGGTCGGCCACCGCCGGCGTGATGCCGCGGCCACGAATGAACTCACTGGCCAGCACCATTGCGCCGCTCTGCTGGTCCCAGCGCACATACAGCGGCTGGGCCACGCGCGCTTCAGGGATCATCGCTTGGACAATCGAAGCGGCCACGCGGCGGCGGTAAAAACTGGCGAGGATCGCGTCGGCGTTGTCCTGGTAGGCAAACGGCGCTTGGAACGAGAGACGGTAGATCAGTCGCGTCAGCAAGCCCGGACGAAACACCTTCTCGACGCACAGCAACGGGGCAGCGTCATCGGCCGGGCGGAACGTCTGCCCGTCGCGGCCGAAGCTACCGTACGGCTTGGCGGCCAGGCTCACCCGGACCAGCCGCGCTTCGGCGGCCCGTCCATGCCCCAGCACACGGATGGTTTCGACCGCCTGTGGCAGCGCTGCAGCGGTGGTCGGAAGTTGACCAACCCCGTCATTCCAGCGGCTACCCGCGTCCGTAGCCGATGTGCCGCAGGACTCCGCAGCCAGCGAAAGATTCAGGGTTTCTGCGTCGCCAACAAGCGGCCGCAGTGATCTGTCGTGCATGGACATCCATTCCCCAGGGCATGCGACTGCGTGGTGGCCCGCCGCCAGTGACGGCGAACCACGCCATAGCAGCCAATCGTCGGCAGACCATCAACGTGATCCGCCGAATCGGCGCTCGGGTTCCTTATCGGCACAAACCGCACGACCGCACCAGGCCAATTCGCCCAGCCCCCGCTTTCGCGGCCGAAAACAGGGGCGATCGGGTCAATGCCGTGCCGACTTAATGTTCGCCGCTGAGCCGCTGGGCCTTTTCTGCTGCCGTGCGGTAGTCGACCACATCCCAAACCAGGCCGAGCCGTTTGAGCAGCAGGATCGCCATCCAGGTGATGTCGAACTCCCACCACTTGTGCCCGTGCTTGGCCATCCGCGGGTAGGCATGGTGATTGTTGTGCCAGCCTTCGCCGTAAGCGATGATCGCGACCAGCCAGTTGTTGCGGCTGTCGTCGGTCGTTTCGTAGTTACGGTAACCGAACATGTGACTGGCCGAGTTGACCAACCAAGTGGCGTGCAGCACGCCGACGAGACGCACAAACATCCCCCAGACGACGAGCGAGGCAGCCATTTCGGTGCCGCCGATCGCATAGCCAACCGCGGCCAGGATACAGCCGGTCAGCACGTGCAGCGGGATGAACAGGTAATCCATCATCCGCATCCCCTTCATCTTGTACAAATCCGGCACCCAGCGCTTCAGGTGTGCCGCGCGGTCGCCATTGTGGGTGTGATAGCCGAGCCAAAACATGTGCGACCACCATGAACCTTCATGCGGCGAGTGCGGGTCGCCGACTTGGTCACTGTGCTTGTGGTGCTTGCGGTGATCGGCCACCCAGTCCAGCGGCGTGCCTTCGCCGGCGAGTGTGCCAAAGGTCGCAAACATGTAGCGCACCCAGGGATAGGTCTTCATGCCATCGTGCGTGAGCAAGCGGTGGTAACCGAGACAAATTCCCAGGCTGCCGGTAAACCAGTGCAACACCAACGCGACGGCCAGCCCGGTCCAGGTGAACGTGAACGGCGCCGCCAAGACGACCAGGTGCGCCATCGTCAACCAGCCGATCGCCCACCAACTGACGTTGCCCCAGCGGCGCTCGACCGTGACACCCTCGGTCGAAGCGGCAACTTCGGCTTTGCGAGCGGCACGAATGCTCCGGCGGCTAGGCCGCGGGCTAGACGGGGCGGGTTTTCCGCCGCGTGAACCGCCAGGCTGAGGTGACTCGGGTTGGTGCGGCGTTCTGGTCCGGGGTGGAGTAGGAAGCGTCGTAGACATCGCCAAAAGGTAACCTTGCTGGGGAGAAAACAGTTGCCGCTTGTCCCGCGGCCTGGGTCTGCCAGTACGATATCAGGTGTTCGTCTAAGTTCTGTCTCCGCCTAGGGGACGGCATGTAACCGATTTGTAATAGTCCAAACTCCTTGTTCGCATGGCCGAGCCAATCGATACACAAACCCTTGAGCCACAGCTCCGGCGGGTGATGCGCGACTGTCGCAAACTTTATGCCGGCTGCGCAAAGTTGATGGCCGACCGCCACCCGACGCTGCTGGGTGATTCGGCCAGCAGTTTTCCCGAACTGATGGAAGACCTGCACCGCGGCCTGCTGATCAAGGTCTACACCCTGACCATTCGCAGCGATGGTCGCTGGTCGCGGATGGAAAAGTATGTCGGGGCGCTGCTGATCGAACACCTGTGGAACGAACACCTCCGCGGTGAACCGCTGCGCGAAGCCGCCGAAGGGCTGCTGGAACGCTCGGATCACCTGAGTTGGGATTCGCTACTGGCCCCGTTTGTGCGTTACGAACCGCTGCGCGAGCGCGTGGGCGCGGTCGAAACCATCGCGTCGCGGCTGGCCAACTTGGTTGCCAAAAGCGACGGGCTAACGACGCCCGAGGAGACGCTCACGCTGCACGAAATTCGCAGCGAGATCAGCCGCGTGCTCCGCCGGCCGGCCGCCAGCGGCAGTCATCATCAGCCACCTGCAACCCGCGAAACCGACTTCCTGCACTCGCCGAGTGAACGCTTGGGGAATCAAGTGGTCGGCAGCGGCGAACGTGCGAAACCGGCGCCGCTGAGCCGTGAAAGCGCGCCACCTTCCCCGGCGGAGGCCGAGCAGCGACTGGCTGAAACGCTCGCAGAGCTCGATGCTTTGGTCGGTCTGGATGTCGTCAAACAACGGGTCAAATCGCTCTCGAACTTCCTGCTGCTGCAGCGCAAACGCCAACAGGCAGGCCTGGCGACGATGCCGATCAGCCTGCACATGGCGTTTGTCGGCAATCCGGGAACTGGCAAAACCACGGTCGCCCGGATCGTCGGCCAAATCCTCGGGGCGATGGGCATCTTGCGCAGCGGACACTTGGTCGAGACCGATCGCAGCGGACTGATTGCCCAGTACGCCGGCCATACCGCGATCAAAACCAATGCCCTGTGCGACTCGGCCCTCGACGGCGTGCTGTTCATCGATGAAGCCTACGCTTTGATCGGCTCGGCCACCGACGACTCCTACGGGCGCGAGGCGCTGCAGACGTTGATCCAGCGGATGGAGAACAACCGCGATCGCCTGGTGGTGATTTTGGCCGGTTACCCGGATGAAATGGAGCAGATGATCCGCACCAATCCAGGGCTCACCTCACGAATCAACACCCGGGTCACGTTTGACGATTACTCGCCAGCGGATTTAGGCCGGATTTTTGAATCGCTGTGCAAACGCAACGATTACCGGCTGCCAGGGGAATGCCGACACCGGTTGCTGGTCGCCTTCGACGCCGCCTATCGCCAACGCGATCGACATTTTGGCAACGGTCGCCTCGCCCGCAACGCCTTCGAGGACTGTGTTCGCCGCTTGGCCGACCGCATCGCCGGAATCGTGCCGCTGACCGACAGCCTGATGACGTGTCTGACGCCGGAGGACATTGTGATCCCGGGAGCCGATCCGGCGCAGATCGATGCGTTGCTCCAACAGCCGCACGCGCTGCGCGTCTCATGTCCCCACTGCAGCAAACGGTTACGCGTTCGCGGTCAATCGCTCGGCCGCACGCTCCGCTGCCCAGCATGTGAGCAGCGTTTTGCCGCCCCCTGGGCCGATGTCGATCGCGATGTCGCGGCGCGTTCGGAAAAGTAGCCGGAACTCTCCGTGTGCTGTCCGCCGCAATCTATCTTCGCGGCTCAGCAACTGGGCTGGGAGCCCTGCTCCCCTGGGTGGCACGTCCCTGAGGAACGAAGGGCGTGTTGGGGAGCACTGCGGGCCATCCTGGAATGGCTCATCGGCCCGTAGTCGATTCTGCCAATCACGCCCATCGCCGGGGCTCTGAGCGTGCCACCCGAAATTATAACGATTTGCACCGCTTGCCCATAAAATAAGATTGCGGATGGATTCAAGTTCGGCTGGGAGGCAACCGATAACAACGGGTGCATGATGCATTGTTGTTCGATTTAATGGCTTCAGGGACGAAGTTGGCCCGCCCGGGTTGGCTTTGCCAGTGCTGCATGGACCGGGGCGGATCGATGGCCCCTGTCATTGCGAGTGCACCCGTGCGTCCCACCACCGCTGCCACCCTGCTTGTCGCCGCCGGCGTGCTTGCCGCGCTTCCGTTTCGCCGCACCTCGTCCGATAGTTCCGCGGAACCGGCTCCGGGAATCGCTACAGGACCTCGCAGCACCGCGACCGCCTCGATTTCGACCGGCCGGACAGCGGAATGGTCCGATGGCGCTGGCTTCGATTCGTCGCTCGCCTGGCAGCCGGTGCCGATCACCCTGCCGGAGCGACCTGCGGTCCAGTTACCGCCGATGCCGGACTCGTACTACGACCTGGCATTTGAACTGGAGCAACCCGACCCGATCCGCCGGCGGTTCAGCGCCGCAGTCGGCCACCGCAGCCCGGCGGAGCCGACCATCCCGAGCGGTGACGTCCTCAGCGGCTCGACGGATCGCGATCGTCAGCGCGAGCCGGCGCGACCCGGCCGCGACGAACCGATCGAGGCCGCCGAAGATCTGATCAAGGACCGCTTCGTCTACACGCCGATCCAGTTGCCGCAGGAGCCGCCTGAGCCAAATGCGGAACCGCGCGGCGTGCCGGCCCAGAGTGCGTCGATGATTCGCCCCGGCGTCACGCCGCTGGACGACAGCTCGCGGCAACGCCATTTCATCCGTGAGCCGCGTTAATAGACGCTTAAGCGGCGCAAGACAGGCCGGCGTCGGCGGTGAGTGTTCCGCCCTGGAATTCCAGTTCGACGGCTTGTCGGCGGAGGCGTTTGAGAATCGGCCACGCAGTACATCGAGCCGGTGCAGGACTGACCAGCGGCAGAACGCCGCTCACGTCTGCGGCGCCGATTCCAGTTCCGTGACGCGCGAAGCGCGCTTCTGGCCATCGGTTTCTTGGAATGTCACCCGTACCTGATCACCTTGCTGAATCGTGCCCGCTTCGGTTGCTCGGTTTTCCAAGTAAAACTCGGTCACTTCATCGAGCGCCAGAGTGTGCTCTTGTTCAGCGGCCCGGAGCGTAAGCTGAGTAGCTGAGATCGCTGTCACTGTCCCTTCGAGCGTCGTCAAACCGGCGGCAACTTCAGCGGTGTCGGCAACGCGCTGCGTTTCCTCTTGTAATTTTCCGAGATCGCGTTCGACCTCGTCTTTATTGATGGTCAGCCCCAGTTCGACCTGCTGGTCCGCGTTGCGGGAGGAAACGTTGAACCAGTTTCGCCACCAGCCGAGGACCAACATCACCAGCACTAGGGTCACCAGCAGGGACGCCAACACGCCAAACAACGTCGGCCCGCGTCGTCGGGTAGCATACATGTTCAAAAATCCTCAACAGGGTTTAGACATCTGAGTTCAAACAGTTGCAGTTCAGGCTGTGAACCTCGTCACGGCGGGCGCGGTGTTCATCGCCATCGTTCGCCATAATGAAATCTTTCATTTAGCCACTGCTACGTTTAGCAACTGCTATGCCGGAGCGACTCGCGGTTGCGAAATCCGGCGCGGTTGCGAAATCCGGCGCGGTCACGACAATCAACTGTGGCTAGGCACAGGCTGTGCATGACTCAGTGGCGCAGGCTTGTCACCGCCGGCGATCGCCGAGTGTTTCGCGTCTGAGACCTTTTTGCCAGGAGTACCGCCTGTGCCCTCGCTCGCTGATGTCCGCTGTTCCGTCTTGGACCTGGCGCCGATTCGTATCGGCGGAACCCCGGCCGATGCCCTGCGAAACTCGCTCGATCTGGCCCAGCATGCTGAACGCTGGGGCTACCACCGTTACTGGTTGGCCGAGCATCACAATATTCCTGGGATTGCCAGTGCCGCCACATCGGTGGTGATCGCGCATGTCGCTGGCGGCACGTCGCGAATCCGTGTCGGGGCCGGCGGAGTGATGTTGCCCAACCACGCGCCACTGGTGATCGCCGAACAGTTCGGAACGTTGGAATCGCTGTTCCCGGGCCGGATCGATTTGGGGCTGGGCCGCGCCCCCGGAGGCGACCAGCGAACGGCCCGTGCGCTGCGGCGGCACCTGGGCAGCAGCGGCGACACATTCCCACAAGATCTGCAGGAATTGATGTCCTACTTCCATCCGTCGGCAGATAGCCAACCGGTTCGCGCCATTCCCGGCGAAGGGCTGGATGTGCCGATCTACCTGCTCGGTTCGAGTGATTTCAGCGCGACGCTCGCCGCGCAGCTCGGGTTACCGTTTGCCTTTGCCTCGCACTTTGCACCCGACTTTCTGCTCCCGGCGCTGAACCTCTATCGATCGTATTTCACGCCGAGTGAAACGCTGGCCGAGCCGTATGTGATCGTTGGGATCAATCTGTTTGCCGCCGATTCCGATGCTGAAGCGCAGCGGCTGTTCACCACGGTGCAACAGCAGTTCCTCAATCTGATCCGCGGGATGCCGACGGAATTACCGCCACCGGTCGACAGTATGGAGCGGCGCTGGTCGTTGGCAGAGCGAACACAGGTGGAACGGATGACGCGCGTCTCGGCGGTCGGTTCGCCCAGCACGATCCGTGAACAATTGCAACAGATCGTCGCGGCGACCGGCGCAAATGAACTGATCGCCACCGCGCAAATCTACGACCACGCCGCGCGGCTCCGCTCATTCGAACTCGGCGCCAAAGTCTTCGCCGCCACCTAGCTTCACGAGCGCCCCCCAACCGGCGCAGTGGTTATACTCGGGCATCGTTCCGGCAGGCTCCTACTGGACCCGCTGCTGTCATTTCTTTCATCGACATGGCAACCCATTAGATGCACTGGGCAAACGCTGCGCACCCGGTTGAAGCGACCGACTTTCAAACATCCGCCCGCCTCAGCCCGCTTGGCAGGACGTTAGCGTTGACCTGGGTAGCGGTGCTGCAGTGGGCCATCGCCTGCCTGCTGCCGCTGTCATCCGCCGCAGCCGAAACCGGTTATCAGGTTGGAACCGGGCGTGAGCTGATCACGCCCGCGGAATCGATGTGGATGTCCGGTTATGGCGCGCGGACCAAGCCCTCTGATGGCAAGCTGACCGAATTGTGGGCCAAGGCGCTGGCCGTAGAAGATCAAGCGGGCCAGCGACTGGTGCTGGTGACGCTCGATTTGGTCGGGATCGATGCCGGCATGTCGCAGCGGATCAGCGAACACGTGACCGCCCAGTACGGGCTGGCCCGCGAGGCGCTGGTGCTGTCGACAACGCACACGCACAGCGGTCCGGTCGTCGGCACCAACCTGCGGGCGATGTACGCGCTCGAGGCCTCAGCCTGGGCACAGGTCGACAAATACACGGCGGAACTCGAAGCCAAAGTGGTTCGCGCAATCGGCGCGGCGCTGCAGTCGCTGGAGCCCGCCGAACTGCACTGGACGGTGGGGCGAACCGCATTCGCTGTCAACCGCCGCAACAACCCGGAAAATGAAGTTCCGCAGTTACGACAAAGCGATCGATTGCGCGGCCCGGTCGATCACGATGTGCCGATCTTGGTAGTGAATAAACCCGATGGCACGCTGCGGACGATCGTCTGCGGCTATGCCTGCCACGCCACCGTGCTCTCCGGTTACCAGTGGTGCGGTGATTGGCCCGGATATGCGCAAATCGCCTTGGAAGAGCGTTTTCCCGGCGCGATGGCGATGGTGTGGGCCGGCTGCGGGGCCGACCAAAATCCGCTGCCGCGGCGCGATCTGGAGTTGGCAAAAGCTTATGGCGCGGCCATCGACGAAGCGGTTGCCGCAGCGCTGGCCCGCCCGCTGCTCGCGATCAGCGGCCCGCTGCAAGCCGATTACAACGAGCTTCCACTCGCTTTTGCCGAATTGCCGACGGTCGACCAACTCCGAGCAGACGCTGCCGCTGAAAATCACTACACCGCCGGACGAGCCCGGTTGCTGCTGGAACAAATCGAGCGTCAAGGAAAACTGTCGCCGGATTATCGCTATCCGGTGCAAACCTGGCAGTTGGGCACTGGGCCGACGTGGGTGTTTTTGGGCGGCGAAGTGGTGGTCGATTATGCCTTGCGATTGAAGCTGGAACTCGAAGGCGGCAAAACCTGGGTCAGCGGTTATTGCAACGACGTGATGGCCTATATCCCTTCGGTCCGGGTGCTCGGTGAAGGCGGTTATGAGGGTGGCGGCGCGATGCTGTATTACGGCTTGCCCAGTCGCTGGAGCCCGGAGATCGAAGAACAGATTGTTGGAGAAGTCCGGCGGCAGGTGGCCGAACTCGGCGGTCCTGCAGCCGACGCGCCACGGACCATTGGATCGCAGCCGTATCCCGATCACTCTGATTTGAGTGTTTGGCTCGATGACGCTGGGCAACTGCAACCGCTCCAGTCGCCAGCGGATTGGGATCGCCGCCGCGACCATATCCTCGCTGCGATGCAGCAGGTGATGGGCCGGCTGCCGCAGGCTGAGGAATTGCCGCCGCTGGAGGTCCAAGAGCTCGATCGCCAGGAGTTTCCCACCTACTCGCGGTTATCGATTCGTTACCGCGTCGATGAAGGTTTTGAGACGCCGGCGCACTTCTATTTGCCCAAGGCGACAACCTCCGCAACGCCTCAGCCAGCGGCAACCAAGCTGCCCGCCGTGCTCGCGCTGCACCCGACTTCCCACTTAGGCAAACGCGTTGTAGCCGGTGAAGGACCGCTGGCCAATCGCGGCTACGCGGTTGAACTGGCCGAGCGCGGGTTCGTGGTGCTCGCGCCAGACTACCCGTCGTTTGGCGATCTGGCCGACTATAACTTCCACACCGATCGTTATCTGTCGGGCACGATGGCCGCCATCGTCAGTCATCGTCGCGGCGTGGATCTGTTGGCTGGCCACGCGCAAGTCGACAGCCAGCGGATCGCGGTCATCGGCCATTCGCTCGGCGGTCACAATGCGATGTTCCTCGGCGCATTTGACGAGCGGGTCAAAGCGATCGTCTCAAGCTGTGGTTGGGATCCGTTTCACCATTACTATGGCGGCAAACTTGCCGGCTGGGCGAGTGATCGTTACATGCCGCGGATTCGTGAGCTGTATGGTTTGGATCCCGACGCGATGCCGTTCGATTTTTATGAAGTCGCCGCGGCACTCGCTCCCCGCGGCTTTTTTTCCTGCAGTCCGTTACGCGATGGAAACTTCGATGCGCAAGGAGTGAAACAGGCTCAACCGCGAATCGCCGAGGTCTACCGGCTGCTAGGAGCCGAGCAGCGATTTGTGGTTCAGTACCCGGACAGCGAACACGATTTTCCGCCGGAAACCCGCCTGCAGGCTTATGAATTTCTGCAGCAGGTGCTCAATCAGGAAACGACTGCAAGTAAAAACTGAGTATCTGATTGCTTAAGACACGTCGCATAGCGGCACCACGGGGCTGGTCGAGTTGACGACCTGGTCGATCGTGACTGCTTTGAACGCGGCCTCGGTCGCTGCATAAGCGCGGTCGAGCTCCGCGTGCAGCGGGCACAGCTCGGTATGCGTTTTGAGCCCCAGCGGGCAGGCCGTAATCCGTTCCAGCGGCGCGACCGCCTGGACGATGTCGTAGATCGTCAACGTGTCCGTCGGCACCGCGACTTCATAGCCGCCGCCCGGACCGGGGCGCGAATGCACCACCCCGGCATTGACGAGATCCTGCAGCACCCGCTGCAAGTAACGGCGCGGGACTTTGGTCTTATCGGCTAAAAAATCGGCCGATGCGGGTTGGCCAGGGCGTCCGGCCAAGCAGGCGACGGCACGCAGCGCGTACTCGGCGGTCTTGGAGAGCATGGTGGCTTGAAAATGTTTCTGGAAAAATGAAATCTGCACGTTGACGTGCACGTTTACAATCTGTACCTTTGTGTGCAGATATTAGTTCTACCCCGTCGTTACCCCGGCGGCAACGTCACCCACGGATTTCCTGTCATGCTGAGCGAGAAAACGATCCAGATTGTCAAAGCGATTACGCCCGCTGTCGCCGCCCATGCGGAAACGATCACGCGGCGATTTTATACGCTGATGTTCGAAGGCAACCCGGAGGTTCAAGCCTATTTCAATCAGGCTCACCAGCACAGTGGCGGTCAGCAGCGGGCGCTGGCCGGAGCGATCTGCGCCTACTTCGTTCACATCGACAACCTCGCGGTGCTGACCCCAGCGGTTGAACTGATTGCGCAGAAACACTGCTCGCTGGGGATCAAGCCGGAGCACTATCCGATCGTCGGCAAGCACTTGATCGCGGCGATCAAGGATGTGATGGGCGATGCGGTCACCCCCGAAGTCGAAGCGGCGGTGGTCGAGGCTTATCAGTTGTTGGCCGGTGTCTGCATCGGTCGCGAACAGGAGATTTATGAACAACAGCTCGCACAGCCCGGCGGTTGGAACGGTTTTCGGCAGTTTGTGGTCGATCGCAAGGTGCCCGAGAGCGAGATCGTCACCTCGTTTTATTTGCGCCCGGCCGATGGTGGGCCGCTGCCACCGTTCGTACCCGGCCAGTACATCACGGTCCGCATCGCTCACCCGCGAACGCCGACCTCGCCGCGGAACTACAGCCTTTCGGATCGGCCGGGGCAAGGGCATTACCGGATCAGTGTCAAACGTGAACCGGCGTTAGTTCCCGATGCGCCGCATGGATTGATTTCCAACTACCTGCATGAGGACGTTCAGCCCGGCGATCTCGTCGAAGTCGGTCCGCCCTGCGGCGAGTTCACGATCAACCCGGCCGAGCCGCGCCAGCGTCCGGTCGTTTTTTTGGCCGGTGGCATCGGGATCACGCCATTGCTGTCGATGGCCAAGTCGTTGGTACATCATAGCCTCGACGTTCCGCTGTACTTCCTGCAAGCGGCCCGCAACAGCGTCGTGCACGCATTTGCTGACGAAGTCAAGCAGCTCGCCGCCCAGGGGGCCAATGTGCAAACCCGCGTGCTCTATGACCAGCCGCTGGATGAGGACCTGGCACAACAGAAGTGCGACGTTTCGGGAGTCGTCGATGCGAATCTGCTGCGCGACTGGACTCCCTATCAAGAAGCCGATTTTTACTTCTGTGGGCCCAAACCGTTCATGCAGTGCATTCACGCGGCACTGACCCAGTTGGGTGTCGATGAGTCGCGGATTCATTTCGAGTTCTTTGGCCCGCGTCAGGAATTGACCTGCCCCGTGGCCGCATCCTGAATGTTGAAGTTTGATCGTCAAGGGACAATCTGAACGCGGCGTCCATTGCCGGCAATTAGCGGCCTGCGGATCAATCGCCAGTGAACGAAGGCAAGCACATGAACTGCATCACAATCTACCGGCGACTGCGGGCCTGCCTGTTGGTGGTCGTCATCGGGACCTGTGGGAGCTTACCAGCAGCGGCCCAGTCGGGGACATTCGAAGGGCCGGTGATCGACTATTTGAATGCCGAGGTCAACGATCCGGTGGCTCAACTGGCCGCTAAGATGGAAACCGGCGAGCAGACGCTGGCCTACGATGACCAGCACGGCTACCTGCCGGCGGTGCTGGCCGCACTCGATATACCGCTCAGTTCGCAGACGCTGGTATTCTCAAAAACGAGTCTGCAACTGCAGCGGATTTCACCGCGGCGGCCTCGCGCCATCTATTTTAATGACGACGTCTACGTCGGTTGGTGCCAACGCGGTGACGTCTTGGAGTTCGCTGCCACTGATCCGCAACAGGGGGCGACCTTCTATACGCTCACACAGGAGCGTGATGAGCCACCGACCTTCATCCGTGACCGCGGCCAGTGCCTCAGTTGTCATGCATCGAGCCGCACGCAAAACGTGCCCGGCTATTTGATTCGTAGCGTCTTTGCCGATGCTGCGGGCCATCCGATCCTCGGCAGCGGAACCTTCACGACGGACCATACCAGTCCGTTTGAGGAGCGCTGGGGAGGTTGGTATGTGACCGGAAAGCATGGCGACATGCGGCACATGGGCAACAAAATCTTCACGCAGCGCGATCCGCGAGCGGAGGAGCGCGAGTCCGGGGCCAACCGGGAAACGGTGGACGATCTGTTTTCCGTCGCTAGCTACCTCACGCCGCACAGCGATTTGGTGGCGCTGATGGTGCTGGAGCACCAGACGCAGATGCACAATGCAATTGCCGCAGCGAACTACGAAACCCGCTTAGCGCTGGCTCAATCCTTCGAAATGAACGAACTGCTCGACCGCGAGCCGGGGCATATCAGCGACAGCGCCGAGCGGCGGATCGATTCGGCTGCCCAACGGGTCGTCTCCTACCTGCTATTGCGCGACGAGTTCCCCTTGCGAGCTCCGGTTTCTGGGACGAGCGGTTTTGCCGAAGAATTTGTCGCTCGCGGCCGGCGCGATCCTCACGGACGATCGCTGCGGGACCTCGATCTCAACACCCGGTTATTTCGCTACCCGTGCAGCTACCTGATCGAGTCGCCGGCATTCGATGCCTTGCCCGAGGAGGTGCGTTCACGGATCGTGGCGCGATTGAAACGGATCTTGCGAGATGGCGAAGAGAGCGAGCACTACCCGCACCTAACCGCCGAGCTGCGGAGCGAGATTCTTGAAATCCTCGCCTTCTTTAAGCCCGAGTTTCGTGATTGACCTACTTATAATCCGGCTGCGGTCATCGCGGCCTGCAGGTCATCGCGCAGATCTTCAAACGACTCCAGACCGACGCTCAGGCGAATCAACCCGTCGGTGATCCCGAAGCGATCGCGATCGGCTTTTGCGTAGCTCGCATGCGACATCGTGGCCGGTTGTTCGATCAGCGATTCAACCGCACCGAGGCTGACGGCGAGCCGAAACAGCTCGGTCGATTCACAGACTTTCGCGGTCTGCAGCAGATCGCCATCGATCTGAAAGGTCAGCATCGCGCCATAATGGCCGCCCATCATTTGGGTCGCCATCACATGCCCCGGATGATCGGGTAGGCCGGGATAGAGCACCTGCGAGACGCGCGGATGTTCGAGCAGCCACAGCGCCAGTCGCAGCGTCGTTTGCGACTGGGCGTAGACGCGCAGGTCGAGCGTTTTGATCCCGCGTGCGACCAGAAAGCAAGAGAAGGGATCGAGAATCGCGCCGGTCGCGTTCTGGATGAAATACAGCCGGTTGTAAAGATCCGGATCGGCGACGGCGAGTGTCCCACCGATCAAATCGCTATGGCCGCCGAGGTATTTTGTCGCAGAGTGCATGACAATATCGGCGCCCAACTCCAGCGGGCGGATCAGCGCCGGGGTCCCAAAGGTATTGTCGACCCCCAGCAGGATGCCAGCATCCTTAGCGATCCGCGCCAGTTCAGGCAGATTCGGAACCGATAACCGTGGGTTGCCGAGCGACTCCGCCCAGATCAGCTTCGTTTCTGGCCGAATTTCGGCAGCGACCGCATCCAGGTCGGTTAAATCGACGAGCGTTACCCCTAAGCCGGCGCGATCACAAATCTGGTGCAGTAGGCGGTAGGCGCCGCCATATAAGTCGCTGCCCGCCAGGATGTGATCGCCGCTGGACAGCAGCATGGTGACGGCATGAATCGCCGCCATCCCGGAGCTGAAGGCCAAAGCCCCACAGCCACCTTCAATCGAGGCGAGCGTCTTTTGCAGCGCCGCACGCGTCGGGTTGCCGCTGCGCGAGTAATCGAACTCGCCCCATTGGCCCGCCCCCGGCTGCACAAAGGTGCTCGCAAGATGAATGGGTGGAACGACCGCACCGGTTACAGGATCCGCTTCGCTGCCGACATGGATACAGCGGGTTCGAAACGACAACTCACGAGCTGACTTAGTCATCCAGACTCACCTTTAACGCTTGGTCTAAATCGGCGATCAGATCGGCGGTGTCTTCGATCCCGCACGACATCCGAATCATGTTGTCGGCGATCCCGAACCGCTGGCGATCCTCGGGGGAATAATTGAAATAGCTCATCACCAGCGGTTGTTCGATCAGCGATTCCACGCCGCCGAGACTGGGGGCGATTCGCGGTAATTGCACCGCGTCGATGACCTTTGCGGTCTGTTGCCAATCGGCATCACGGACCAAAAATGTGATCAGCCCACCGAAGCCCTTCATCTGGCTGCTGGCGATCGCATGCGAAGGATGTGACGGTAAGCCTGGGTAATAAACCCGCTCGACACGCGGGTGTGCCTCGAGGAACTCGGCCACGGCTTGGCCGTTTTCATTGTGGCGCTGCATCCGCAGCGCGAAGGTTTTCAGGCCACGTTCTAGCAAGTAGAGGTTCTGGGGCGCGTTGACGCTGCCGAGAATCCCCCGCAGTTGGCGGACGGGTTCTAGCTTCTCAGCGGAGCCGCAGATCACACCGGCCAGCAGATCATTATGGCCCCCGAGATACTTGGTCGCCGAGTGCAGCACATAGTCGATGCCCAATTCGATCGGGCGGATATTAAACGGCGTGGCCAGCGTCGCGTCGATCAGCGTTTCGATCTCGTGCGCCTTCCCCAGGGCGACGAACTGTTCGAGATCGACCGACGTCAGGTGCGGGTTAGTCGGTGATTCGCTGATCAACATCCGCGTGTTGGCGTTGATCGCCGCTTCCATGGCGTCGAAGTCACCGGTTTTGACTTGATGAGTTTTGACGCCGAAGCGGGCCAGGTGTTTGACACAGAACTCGCGGGAACGGTGGTAACACTGATCAAAAAAGATCACCTCGTCACCCGAACTCAGTTTGCTCATCAGCAGGCCGACGATGGCCGCCATGCCGCTGCTATAGAGGATCGCCGACTCGGCGGCGTCGAGCGCTGCGAGTTTTCGTTCGACCGATTTTTCGTTCGGATTTCCGTATCGCCCATACTCCTCGCGTTCGTCGTGGCCTTCGACAAAGCGCAGCAGCGCGGCGGTCGATTCAAACGTGAACGTGGAGGCGCTGTAGACCGGGGTACTGATCGACCCTTCCGCCTTTTGACGTTGTTCACCGGCGTGCACGGCCTGGGTCGACATCCCGGCTGCATGCCAGGCGCCTTTGGCGGTGGGGTTGGCGACGACTTCAGCAGCGGAAGCGTGGTCGGGTTGCACAGGATGAGGCCGGGTGGCTGGGGTATCGATCGCCATAACTCCATGCGTCCTGAAAGAGAGAGATGTAGCAGTCCGGCCAGGGCAAAACCGGAATCTCAGTCAATGGCAGGGGCTAGCGGCAGCCACGAGAAGGCGCGAGGCTCGGCAGCGAGTGTGCCCACTCGCAGAAACACTGCCGATGCTCGCTGGCTCTTTAGCAGTCTAGGCTGCAAGCGGCCGCAAATCCCTATATTCGCCCAAGGATAGCCGCTCGGACGCCAATCGGCAACCGAATTACCTTTAGCGGCTCCCTTCCGCGGTGACGACGCTAGAATGGTTGGCATATAGGTTACGCCTTACCCATGACGCCTTACTTGAACCACCGGCAGCCTCCCGCGGCCCGCCGCCAGATGTCAGATAATGCCGCTAGATGCGAGAAAGTGATCGGATGCTTCGCAAACTGATAACCTCCTGCCAGCGGTCGCCGCGACCAGTTGTCCACGCCGATTCGAGGGTGCTGCACGGGCGCCCGGCGGCGAACGGCCGGCTGGGGCGATTCCGCTGCGCCGCAGTCGGCTGCTGCCTGGCTGCTGGCATCTGGGGCAGCGTGAGCTCCGTGGCCATGGCAGCGGAACCCGCTGGACGGGAGTCCGAGCCGGCCGTGACGGCGCAGCAGGCCACCGAGCTGATCAAAGCTTTGGGGGCGGCAACCTTTGCCGAGCGCGAGCGCGCCATGGGTGAAATCATGCGTGGTGGCAGCGCGATGGCGCCCCATTTGCGCCAAGCGATTGAGTCGCAACAGGATCCGGAGTTGATTTTGCGAGCTAAGAAAGCGCTGCATCAGATGACCGAGGACAATCTGGAGACGCAGGTCGAAATCTTCTTATCCGCCGATCCAGAGGCGCTCCTGCGGGGGCGAGAATGGTTTGCAGGCTGGGCCGAAGCGGAGCAACTGCTGGGCGAATCGGTTGCGGTCCGCGAATTGTTCATTGAAGTGATGAGAACGCACCCCGACGTGACGGCCAGCCTGCACGGCACCACCGCGCAGCGCGATGCAGCGGCCAAGCGTGCGGCTGCAGCGGTCCAGATCGGCATGCTGGAACGCAAGCAACCGCCGACGCTCACCGACGCGGTCGCCATGCTGCTGCCCTTATCCGATCCGGCGGTGCAGCTCGGGCCAGGTTATGAGGCGACACTGCTGTCGGTGTTCAATCGCCAGTTCGCCGCAGTTCGCCGCGACGCCCAGCTCTGGCCGCCCATTTCGGGGCTATTGCAGCAGTGGATGTTGAGGAGCCGGATTGAGAATCGAGCCGATGCGCTGTGGTATGCGATGCAGTGGGACCTGCCGGCAGGGAGGGAATTAGGGCTGCGAACGCTGCAAGAAACAACCGACATCGAGATGGTGCAAACCGCGTTGCAGGCGATCTCACGTTTTGGAACGGTCGGCGATGCGCCGAAATTGGTGCAACTGCTCGATGATGAACGGCCGGCAATAACACGGATGCCGGTGATGGTCGACAATCAGCCGCTGAAGGTAACGATTGCCGATGTGGCTCTGGCCACCATTGCGACACTCCATCGGGTGCCGCTTAGGGAGTTACAGATGCAGGCCGGCGAGGTGCATCCGCGCGTCGGGATCATCGTCGAGCACGCGGGTTACACGGCGGCGCAAGCGGAGCAGCGGGCCGCAGCGATCGAACAAGCGCGGCGGTGGTGCAGCGGGCAGCCGCCGCAGGCAGGCGGTGGGCTTAAGCCAGTTCCTTGATGGCCGCCAAGACCTGCGCATCATGGCCATCGACGCGGACCCGCTTCCAGAGTTTGGCCACATGCCCTTGAGCGTCGATCAGAAAGGTCGAACGCTGGATGCCCAGCGACTTTTTGCCATACAGGTTCTTTTCTCGCCAAGCCCCAAACCGCTCGGCCACGGCGTGGTCGCGATCGACCAACAACGGGAAGTTCAGCCCATACTTGTCGCGAAACTTGGCATGGCTTTCTGCGCTATCGCCGCTAATGCCTACCACGGTGGCACCCAGTTTGCGAAACTCTTCCGCAGCATCGCGAAAGGCGCATGCCTGGCGGGTGCAGCCGGGGGTGTCATCTTTGGGATAAAAATAAATGACCAGTGGCCGTCCGGCCCACTGTGATGACGGCACTTCATTGCCGGAATCATCCGAGAGCGAAAATGGGGGCATTTTTGTCCCTTCCTCAAGCCAATCTGCCATCTGTTGGAGTCCTTGTGAACGCGTGCGAGGCATTACTGAGCCGAAACCCGTTCATCAGCCCAGCGTGGGCGTGACAATATTCCGAAACTCAGTAAACTGTCCAGCCTTATGAATAACCCAAAACCGACTCCTGATTCCGCCGATGCCATCCTCTCTCAACCGTCAGCGAAAGTGATTCGCACGCCGGCGGTGACCGACCGCAGTCGCGAACTCGCTGCCGCGGCAGCCCGGACGGCAATCGCCAATAACGGCAGCGATGTCTTGGTGCTGGATGTTTGCGAGCAGACGGCCCTGTTCGACTACTTTGTCATCGCCACCGGTACCAGCCGCCGCCAGTTGCACGCGATCAGCGAAGAGATCGATGATGTGCTGCAAAAGGAGCTGGGCGATCAGCGGATGGGCATCGAAGGGTACGAAGATAGCCGTTGGATCGTGCTCGATTATGGCAGTGTGATGATTCACCTGTTCGATGAAGAGGCGCGGAGCTACTACGACCTGGAATCGCTCTGGGCGGATGCCAAAGTTGTCCCGCTGGCCGAACTCGGATTGTCCGCAACTGAGCTTTCTCCCCGGTCCAAATCCTAATGTTGATCCTTGATCTGCTGCGCGAACGATTTGCCGCAGCGTTGCCGCAGGTTGTCGCTCAGTTCGCCGCTTCGCAAACCGACCTGCCGGCCGATGAGGTGCAAGCCTTTGCCGCGCTGGTGCGCCCGACCGCCGATCCGCGTTTTGGCGATTATCAGGCCAACTGCGCCATGCCGCTGGCGAAGCAGTTGTCGCGGCCGCCGCGAGAAATCGCCGCCGCGCTGGTGGCAGCACTACAAGTCGACGACCTGTGTGAACCGCTCGAAATTGCCGGCCCCGGATTCATCAATCTGCGGCTGCGGCAAACCTGGATTGGCCAAGCCGTGCTCGCAGCGCTCCGCGATGAGCAACTAGGGGTTACCCCGGCGGCCTCCCCGCGAACGATCCTGATCGATTATTCATCGCCCAACGTCGCTAAGCCGATGCATGTCGGGCATATCCGCAGCACCGTGATCGGCGATGCGCTGGCGCGAATCTTTCGCTTTCAGGGTCACCGGGTGATCACGGACAACCATCTGGGTGACTGGGGCACCCAGTTTGGGATGGTGATCTATGGATTCAAACACTTTGGCGATGAGGCGGCGCTGCTCAAACATCCGGTTGCCGAATTGTCACGGCTTTATCGGTTGGTCAATCGACTGATTGAATATCACAGCGCAGTTGGGGCAATTGAGGCCGCCCAAGCAGACGCGGATGCAGCGGCGCAAGCGGTTGCGGGTTTGGCCGTAGCGGCGGCCGCTGAACCGCCCCAGGACCAGAAGAAGCGTGAGAAGGCGTTGGCCGCTGCGGAACGCAAGCGTGACGCGGCAGCGGAACGGCTGGAGAAATTGCAAACGGTCATTTCTGCGGCAGCAGGCGATGAGACCTTTATCCAACAGGCCCCTCAGCACCAAGGGATCGCGTCGGCCGTCCTGCAGGAAACCGCTCGCCTGCATGCCGGGGACGCCGAGAATCTAGCTCTGTGGAAGCGCTTTCTGCCTTATTGCCAAGATGAGATCAACCGCGTTTATGCCCGACTAGAGGTCGCATTTGACCACACGCTGGGCGAAAGCTTTTATCATGACATGCTGCCGGGCGTTGTCGAGCAACTGCGGCAGGCGGGATTAGCCGAGCCGAGCGCGGGCGCGGTGTGCGTGTTCCTGCCCGAGTTCGATTCGCCGATGATCGTGCAGAAGAAGGATGGTGCGTACCTCTACGCGACCACCGATCTGGCGACGTTGTTTTATCGCCGCGAGCGGTTTTCGCCCGATGAGATTCTGTATGTCGTCGACACGCGCCAGAGCGAGCACTTTGAAAAGTTGTTTGCCGTTGCTAGGCGACTGGGCTTTGAATCGGTCCGTTTGCAGCACGTCAATTTCGGTACGGTTTTAGGAGCAGATGGCCGTCCCTTCAAGACCCGTAGCGGCACATCGGTCGGGCTCGAATCGCTGCTGGATGAAGCGGTTGCGCGGGCGATGACGGTGGTGTGTGACCCGCAACGTGCCGCGAAACTCGATCCGCCGCTGAGCGAAGCGGAGCAGCAGGAGATCGCCGCTGCGGTTGGGCATGGAGCGATTAAATATGCAGATTTGTCGCACCACCGCACCAGCGACTACAAGTTTGACTTGGAAAAGATGATTTCGCTCGACGGCAACACCAGTGCCTACGTGCAGTACGCGTATGCGCGGGTGCAAGGGATCATGCACAAGGGTGGAGTGGATGTGGCGACCGTCATGCAGACGGCCGTGGCGCCGCAGCTACACGAACCCGCCGAACGCGCTCTGGCGATGATTCTGTTGCGTTTTGGTGAGAGTCTGCAGCAGGTCCGTGGCGATTATGCTCCCAATTTCCTGGTCGATTACCTATATGACACCGCCAAAGCCTACGCGGTGTTCAATGATAGTTGCCCGGTGCTGCGCGCTGGCGATGCAGAGACGACGCGTTCGCGGTTGATGCTCGTGGCGCTGACGGCTCGCGTGCTGGAAACAGGACTCGGTCTGCTGGGTATCAAAGTCGTTGATAGGATGTAGGTCCCGGCGGGCGCTACCGCTTGGGAATTGGCCGCCCGACTTAATATCCATTTCTTTGGCTTTTTCTACTGCTGCCCCCTGGATATTGCTTGCAAAGGGCCTATAAAGCAAATATATAACTTGATACCAATCGGATATCGCTCATGTTGAGCTTTCCGAGCGTCTCTCATTGTGTTGGTCCGCAGTGGATCAAAGGAAAGGTCTTTCGATGGCAAAAAAAACTAACGGCCCCAATAAGTCGCAAGCGATTCGGGATTACTACGCTGCCAATCCCGAAGCCAAGCCCAAGCAGGTTGTGGAAGCTTTGGCAGCCCAGGGAGTCGATGTCAGCGCTGCGTTCGTCAGCACGATCAAGTCGACTTCGCTGACCAAGGGCACTCGGAAAGCCGGTGCCAAGCGCGGCCCGCGTGCGGCGAAGGCTGGCACCGAGAGCGTCTCGCGGCCATCGGCCCGCAGTGCAGCTCCCGCACGGCGCAGCGAAGGTACGGTTTCGATCGAAAGCCTGATCAAGGCCAAGGGCCTGGTCAATGAACTCGGCGGGCTGGACAACGCGATCAGCACGCTCGAAGCGCTGAAGCGCCTGGCTGACTGATCCAGCAAGTGGGCTGGCAAAGAAGCGCAGCGCGGCTGACAAACGGCTCCAAAATGATCGTGTGTGGCATCGGCCCGTGCACGGTTGCTCAAGAGCGTGTTACAATGGTTGAGTCGTTTTGTTTGGCTCGTCGCTTCTGTTGATCGACCGGAGCTGGCCCTTAACAGGGCCGCTCACCCACCGGGCGAGGATCGGCGGGCCGTTTCCAGAGCCTATCGATTCGCCGCCCGTATTTATCGATGTCCGACCAACTTACACCGGATCAGTTCGTCCAGCGGATCGTGGGAGCGGGGTTGGCCGAGCCGGCCGCTGTGGAGCAAGCTCGCAGCGCGCTGGGCGGGCAGGACGTCACACTCTCGGACATGGTCCGAACGATGCAGCGGCATGGCGTCGTCACCACGCTGCAGACCGAAAAACTTCTCAAAGGCGACCGCACGGGCTATTTCTATGGCCCCTACAAGGTGCTCTACCTGATCGGTGCAGGAACCTTTGCCCGGGTTTACCGGGCCTCTAAGGACAATGTAGAAGCCTTCGCGATCAAGGTCTTGCGCAAGCGGTTTCGGGACCAAATCGATCAAACCGAGCAGTTCTTGCGCGAAGCGCGGATGGGCCTCAAGCTCCGCCATCCCAACATTGTCAGTATTTATGATGTCGATCCCGATGTTCGCAATCCCTACATGGTGATGGAGTTTGTGGAAGGGCAGACGCTGCGGGATTTGGTTCGCATCCGTGGGAAGCTCGACCCGCTGACGTCGCTCAAACTGATGCACGACATCTGCTCGGCACTCGCTTACGCTTCGTCGCTGGGCATCAGCCACCGGGATATGAAGCTTTCCAACGTGCTGGTCAGCGGTGAGGGACGCGCTAAACTCGTCGACTTTGGCTTGGCCGCACTGGCCGATCGCAATAACCCCGAGCAGGTCGCGGATTGTCCCAACGCGCGCGCCATCGATTATGCCGCGCTGGAACGCGGCACCGGTGTCCGCAAAGATGATCCTCGCAGCGACATCTTTTTCGCCGGCAGCATGTTCTATCACATGCTAAGCGGCCGTGCGGCGTTGACCGAAACCCGCGATCGCCTGGCTCGACTCAATGTCTCGCGATTTCATGAAGTCAAGCCGCTGCATGAACTGATCCCTGATAACCCGCCGGTGGTCAATCACATCGTCAGTAAGGCGATGGAAGTCGATCCGGAGAAGCGTTTCCAATCCGCGGGGGCCATGCAGGCAGAAATCAAAAAGGCGATCGAGCGATTGGAGCGTGGCGACACCAGTCGGCGCAGCGACATGGATGCAGGCGAGACGCTGCCACATTATGAAGATGAGGACGGTCAGGTTGACGAGGGCGAAGGCCGCGTGGTGATGTTGGTCGAGAGTCAAGCGGGGTTACAAAATGCCGTTCGTGAGCGACTCAAGGCGAAGGGCTATCGCGTGTTGGTGATTTCGAATCCCAATCGCGCTCTGGATCGCTTTGTACCGGGCGAAGCGCCGCCAGCGGATCTGGTGATTTTCTCCGCCGCGGAGCTGGGTAACTTGGCCCTGGAAGCGCATAACGTGTTCGCTGCCAACGAGCATACCGCTGAGATTCCTACCGTGTTGCTGGTCGACCGCCGCCAAGAGCGGATCATCAAGGAGGCGATCCGCGGCCCTCAGCGAAAACTGCTCGCTCTGCCCTTAAAGGTCCGCGAGCTGCGCGGGGCACTCGCCCAACTGTTGGCGGGGCTGCCCCGCCGTACGCTCTGACCGCTGCCGGAGAGGTTCTTCCGAGAACGGCGCGGCCGCTCAGGCTCCGCATGGCACGTCGCTGAGGTACGAAGGGACGTGCCACCCAAGGGCTCTGAGCGTGCCACCCAGAGCTGCGCTCTGCGACCCTCCGCCGCGTTGGGTTATAATCGCGGTGCTTGAGCGTGCTCTTGTCCCTCCGATTTCCCTCCTCCTACGCCGGAGCCTTCGATGCTTAGATCCGACCGTGTTCGACTTTTGCCCTCACTCCTGGACGCGCCCCCGTCCGATCGGCGATTTCGTAGCGGCTCATTGCTCGTGTTACTGCTCGCTTCGCTGCTCGGGCCGCTGGCGGCACAGGCTGATGAGGCGCCGAAAAACATCCTGATGATCGCCGGCCGGCCGAGCCATGGGTTCGGGGCGCACGAGCATTATGCCGGTCTGAAGGTGTTGGCTGAGACACTGGCGGCCAGCGATCCCCAGCCGCGGGTGCAGGTGGTGCGTGGCTGGCCAGAAGACGCCAAGCTGATCGAGGCTGCTGACACGATTGTGATTTATTCCGATGGCGGCAACGGGCACTTGGCGATTCCGCATTTAGCAGCGCTGGCCAAGAAGCTCGATAGTGGTTGCGGGCTGGTCTGCCTGCACTATGCGGTGGAAGTGCCCAAGGGAGAGCCCGGCGAAGCTTGGCTCAAGTACCTCGGCGGCTATTTTGAAACGCATTGGTCGGTGAACCCGCACTGGCGGGCGCAGTTTGAAACGTTGCCCGAGCATCCGATCACGCGCGGTGTGGAACCCTTTTCGTTGCAGGACGAATGGTATTTTCATATGCGGTTTACCGATGTGCCGGGGGTGACACCGATCCTGCAGGCGGTCGCGCCGGAGTCGACGATGCGGCGGCCCGATGGCCCGCACAGCGGCAATCCGGCCGTGCGAAAATCGGTGGCCGCTGGCGAGCCTCAAACCGTCGCTTGGGCATTTGATCGCCCTGACGGTGGTCGTTCGTTCGGGTTTACCGGCGGACACTTTCACTGGAATTGGGGCAATCCATTGGTCAGCCGGTTGGTTGCCAATGCGATCCTCTGGTCCGCCGGTGGAGAGGTTCCCGCCGCGGGTGTCGGTGCGAAGCCTCTGAAGGTTGAACGTTTACTCGAAGATCAGGATTTCCCCAAACCTGATGACTTTGATGCCGAGCAGATTGCGAAGGAGTATCAACTTTCGCTGCTGCAGCAGCGACAGCCTGCCGCTGAAGCCAAGCAGCTCTATATGTCACCCGAAATCACGGCCCGCACCCCGGGGCACGCGGTTGAAATCGAAGTCGATCTGCAAGGCAGCCGCGAGTTGTTTTTGGTGGTCAGCGATGCAGGCGACGGCTTTTCCTGCGACTGGGCAAACTGGATCGATCCCGTGGTGGTGGGGCCAGCCGGTGAGCTGTCACTGCTCGATCTGCCCTGGAAGCGGGCAACGACAGGGTTTGGCGAAGTCCGCAAGCATGCCAACGTGGAAGGACGACCGCTGAGCGTTGCCAACCGCCCGGTTTCGCGACCGGCGATCGGCACACACGCCAATAGTCTGATCCATTATTCGCTTCCGGCAGGTTATGAAACGCTCCGCGTCACCGGAGCGCTGGATAGTGGTGGTACGAATCAAAATGTTGGCAACAGCACCAGTGTTCGATTTGCGATCTACACCGATGCGGTTCCGTCCTTTGCTGCGATTGAAAGCAAGCTGACCCATTCGCTCCGCGATCCTGCCAATGCGGTCGCAGGCTTAGAAATCGCGCCAGGGCTGGAAGTCACCTTGTCGGCGCATGAGCCGACGGTCAAGAACCTCACTAACCTCGATATCGATGATCGGGGCCGGGTATGGGTGTGTGATGTGATGAATTATCGCGGCAATAGCGGCTCGCGCCCGGCAGGCGACCGGATCCTGATCCTCGAAGATACCGATGGCGACGGGGTCATGGATACGGAGAAGACATTCTATCAAGGCACCGACATCGATTCGGCGATGGGCATCTGCGTGTTGGGCAACGAGGTGATCGTCTCGGCGGCACCTTATGTCTGGCGCTTGATCGATGACGATGGGGACGACGTCGCTGATCGCAAGGTGGCGATGTTCACCGAAACCGGGCAACATCAACACGACCACTCCAACCACTCCTTCGTGTTTGGCCCGGATGGCAAGCTGTACTGGAACTTCGGCAACACCGGCCAGGAGGTTAAAGACGCCGAGGGTCAAACGGTCGTCGACCTCCACGGGCGGCCGGTGGTCGACAATGGCAAGCCGTTTTATGGGGGGATGGTATTTCGTTGCGACCTGGACGGCAGCAATTTTGAAGTTGTCGCACATAACTTTCGCAACAATTATGAGTTAGCCGTCGATTCGTTCGGTGCGATTTGGCAGAGCGATAACGATGACGATGGCAACCGCGGCACCCGGATCAACTTCGTCATGGAGCATGGCAATTACGGCTACCTCGACGAATTGACAGGTGCCGGTTGGCGGGAGCAGCGGATCAACATCGAGTCGGAGATTCCGCTGCAGCATTGGCACCTGAATGATCCCGGCGTGGTGCCCAATGTCTTGCAGACCGGAGCAGGTTCGCCCTGTGGGATCACTGTCTACGAAGGCCGGCTGTTGCCCGACCGCTTTCACAACCAAATGATCCACTGCGATCCAGGACCGAATGTCGTCCGCGCGTATCCCACCACGGTCGCCGGCGCCGGCTACACCGCCACGATCGAGCCGCTGATGACCGCTGGCAGCGATCGCTGGTTTCGTCCGGTCGACGTCTGCACCGCGCCCGATGGTTCGCTGTTTGTGACCGATTGGTACGACCCCGGCGTCGGTGGTCACCGGCATGAAGAGATCGAGCGTGGCCGGCTGTATCGCATCGCCCCGCCGCAGACCGCCTATTCGGTTCCCGCCTTTGATTATTCGACCGCGCAGGGTGCAGCCGAAGCGCTCCGCAGTCCCAACCATGCGGTGCGTTACAAAGCGTGGATGGCGCTACATGGGATGGCCGCCGGGGCCGAAGCAGAACTCCAGCGGCTGTATGCCGACTCCGATCCACGGCTCCGCGCCCGAGCGCTGTGGCTGCTCGGCAAGATTCCCGGTCGCGGCGAACACTATGTATGCATGGCGCTGGCCGATGAGCATGCCGACATCCGCATGACGGCGATTCGCTTGTTGCGGCAACTCGACCTGGTACCTGCAGAAGTGTTGTCCGCGGTGGCCGATGATCCTTCACCGGCCGTTCGTCGCGAGGCGCTCGTCGCCCTGCGGTACGATTCCTCGGCGGCGATGCCCGAACTGTGGGCGCGGCTGGCCGCTCAGCATGATGGTCAGGACCGTTGGTATTTGGAAGCGCTCGGCATCGCTTCGGACCTGCGACCAAGCGATTGCTACGGTGCCTTCATGCGGGTCATCGCCGAATCGCCAGACACACCGGCAATCGCCGACGTTCTCTGGCGGCTCCGCGCTGACGAGACCGCAGAAAAAATCGTCCAGTTGATTGCTGACCCCCAGGCAACCTTGAGCGACACCGACCGTTACTTCCGCGCTTTGGAATACCACGCGTTGCCGCTGCGATCTCAACATTTAAAGTCGGCATTCATCAACCAACAATATGCCACTTCCGCGACCGACGAAGCCGCGCAGGCCAAGCACGACGCGATCATTGTCCGCAGTTTGCAACGCGTCGATTCGGCTGAGGTTACCGATGCCGAAATCAGCCAAGCGGTCGGGCGCTACATTCGCAGTCGCAAAGGGACGGCAGAGTTTCTCAAGCTGATCAAGCAGTTTCGGCCGGACGGCTTCGGAGCTGACCTCGTGGAAATGACGCTGACGGGCGGCGACGATTCAGCAGCGGTCGAAGCGGTGCGGCTGATCGCAGCCAGCAGCGATGGCAGGCAGCGGATCGACGCAGCGCTGGCTGCGGCCGATGCGGCTGGTGCTCAGCGACTGGTCAAGTTATTGGGTTTGCTCGGCGACCCGTTTGCTCTGGAGACGCTCGTCGGGCTCGTCGGTGATGCGGAAGTGGATTATGAGCTGCGCGCCGCAGCGGTCCGTGGTTTGGCCGGCAGCCCATTGGGAGCGAAGCGACTGGTGGCGGCCGCTGGTGAGGGCCAACTGGTCGCTGACACGCGGCTGCTGGCCGGCGGCCTGCTCGGTAAGGTCGCTGATGAGGAGATCCGCGGGGTTGCCGCAGCGCTGTTACCGCGGCCAGCTCAAGCCGATGCGCGGCCGCTGCCGCCGCTGGATGAACTGGTGAGCTTGCGCGGTGACAGCCGGCGTGGGGAGCTGTTGTTCCGCACCAAAGCGACCTGTGGCAATTGCCATGTTGTCGATGGCGTCGGCAAACCCGTCGGCCCCGACCTGTCGGAGATCGGTGCGAAGTTGTCGCGCGAAGCACTGTACACTTCGATCCTCGATCCCAGCGCCGGGATTAGTCACAACTATGAGACTTACCTTGCACTGCATGAGTCCGGGCAGATCGTCAGCGGTGTGATGGTGACGCAGAACGACACGTCGGTGACGCTGCGGACCGCGGAAGCGATCGATCGCACGCTGAGCCGCGATGAGCTGGTCGAGCTCAAGAAGAGTGAGAAGTCGATGATGCCCGATGAACTGTATCAAGCCGTTGACCAACAGGGTTTGGTCGATATCGTCGAGTACATGCTGACGCTCACCAAACAGGACTCATAGCCGGCGGTGGCGCTTCAGTCGTGGCTGCGGGCGTCGAGCGTCTGGTCGCAGCGGTCGCGATTCTGGGCTAAGCGCGCTTGCAGTTCCTCAGCGGTGCCCGAGTTTGGATCGATGGGCGTTTCGCTCAGCAGCGTGTGACAGATGTCGGCCGCTGCGCAGTAGTGGCCGGCGGCTTCGTAGCACTCCAAAGCGCCGTGAAGTTGTTCGCTCGCACGCTCATGACCGATGATCTCCGCGGTGCAAGCGAACCACCTGGCGGCTTCGAGGTAGGCGAACCGCTGCCGGGCATCCGCAGCAGCCTGCAGGGCAAAGGGGACGGCTTCCTGCTTCCTACCTGCTTCCAGCAAATGCCCGGCAATGCGTGGGGCGTAAGAGAACGGTGACTGTTGCTGGGCTGTGCCGCAGCGCTGCAGGTGGGCAGCCCATTGCAAATGAAGTTCAGCTTTTTCTGCAGAGCTGAGCGATTGCAGGACGCGATCAGCGATGCGGCTGTGGGCGATTTCGATTTCGGTTTTGCCCGAACTCGATTCGCGTGCCAATCGATGCCGGATCAACTCCCAGGCCATCAGGTCGGGATCGGTCTCCAAGCCCGCGACTTTGCCGAGCATCTCCGTATTCACCGGTCCGCCGGCGGTGGCTAAGAACTGCAAGCAGCGCTGCGAGGCAGGATCGAGCGAATCGTACTTGGATTGCCACAGTTGGTTCGCGTCAACTGCCCCATCTCGCAGGCGATCGTGCCAGCCGCTGTCAGTGTCAGTGGCGAGCCCCACGGCCATTTGGATCAGCCGCAATGCATTCCCCTGGCCGATCTTCGCCAGCGTGTCGATCGCCTGAGCGTCCTGCGCCAGCGGTGCCGATCCGAGCACATTGCGCAGCAGCCGAATCGACTGCTCTCGGTTGAGCGGGGTGAGCGTGATGACTTCTTGCGGCACATGCCGCAAGGGAGGGTGTGCATCACGCGAGATCGTCACGATGCCGAACTTGCCGGTGACGCCGTCGAGGAACGCGTCCAAGAGGTCGATGCCATCCTGATCGGCCCACTGCAGGTCGTCGATCACCAGCAGGACTGGACCGTACTCGCACAGCCCATTGACAAACTCGATTCCCGCCTGTTGAGCCACGGAACGCGCTTGATCGCCGCCGGGGAAATCATCCGCGAACTCGGTGTTATAGCTCCCTTTGGCCGAGGAACCGCCCTCGCTGCGGATGACCGGAACCAGCGAGGGGAAGCTCTGCGAGAGGATTCGGAATGAGGTCGGTGACAGCGTCACCGCGTCTCGGTCATCGCGGCGATAGCGACGGGCGATTGCATCGGCGATCTCATCAAAGATCTGCAGCGACACGTCTTCGCGGCGGTAGCAGGTCGAGGTGAAGACCTGCAACCAAGAATGCAAGCCCAAGCGTCTGCGGAGTTCGCTGGCAAACCACGTCTTGCCCGTCCCCGGTTCGCCGTGCAGATGCAGCCAGCCTGTGCCGACTCGGCCCACATCGCGGCACCAATCCTCCGCCAGCGTCATTTCCGCTTTGCGGCCGATGAGGTCGGTGGAGCGAAACGGCATGCCGACCCTGCTGTCCGCAGGTCTGCCGTTTAAGTGGCCATAGCGCACCAACTGCGACGCGAGCGGGCGATTGCCGATCACCGGATCGAGCATCTCCTGAAGCAACTCACGGAGTTCTTCCGGGGTATCGGGTGGAATGGCGCTGTCCAGTTCACCCACAGCCTCGCCCAACGAAATCCCTCGGCGCGGGTTGGGCAGGCGGTCTGGATCGGCGATCAGTTCCAGCAACACGCAGCCCAAGCTGTAGACATCGCAGGCGGGCGGGTAGATCTGGCGGGTGATCGACTCGGGGGCCATGTACCAATAGGTTCCAGCCAAGTAGCTCCGCCGAGCATCGGGATCGCTGTCCGGATCGTAACAGCCGACCAACCCGTAATCGATCAACCGGATCTGACCGGAAGCCTCGACCATCAAGTTCTCCGGCTTCACGTCGCGGTGCACCAGTCCCGCCGCATGAAGCGTTTGCAGCGCGCTGCCTACGTCATGCAGCAGCCGTGCCGCCAACTGAAACAACTGCTGGCGATCTCCAGCCAAGTGCCGGGCACGAACACTGATCGGAGCCCCCTTGATCTCATCCATCGTGAAGCCGATCATGTCATCGAGCTTGTGCAGGCCGTGAATCCGCACCAATGACGGATGGGACAGCGGCATCACCCGCCGGTAGCCGAGCCGGCTGGCGGCGAGCGTCTCTGCACAACGAACGCGCAGCAGCTTGAGCGCGAACCGCTTCCCGGTACTCTGCTGCAGAACCCGGTACACGGTGCTGGTGACACCTGAGCCGAGTTGCTTCTCGATCAAAAAGTCGCCCACGACATGCCCGGGGGGCCAGTCCGGTGCATCCCGCAGTTGGTCCTGCGAGCTGGGCAATGTATCCCGGCCATTGGCGGGTCGCAAAACCGTCTCCGGCTTCGGCGGCTGATCATCGTAAAAACTATCTTTAGGCATAGTTCGACCGCCTCCCAAAATCGCATGGTTAGTCGCAGTCTCCGCACGGAGAGATTCATCCCCTAGAGTAGCTAACTGGGCGTTGCCGGTGTTACCAGGGCGAGCCAACAAGATATACTCTACGGAGCCCAACCGGATTCGCTCAAGCAACTTTAACCGCCGCGGCGACGACCTTCGCCGCTGAAATCTTCCCCCTCGAGCGTCCTTTCATGCCCGTCGAGATGCAGTTAGCTCGGATCATCATTTCCGAGATTAGTGACAACCAGGTGATCTACCTCAAGGAGGTCGATGGAGAACGCCAGTTTCCGATCCTGATCGGGATCTTCGAAGCGACCAACATCGATCGCCGTGTCAAGGAAAACTACCACCCGCCACGTCCGTTGACCCACGACTTGATCGTCAACGTCGCCGAAGCGCTGGGGGCGACGGTCGAAAGCGTCGTCATCAGCGAATTGACCGAACACACCTATTACGCCTCGCTGCGGCTGAAGAAGGACGGCCAATTGATCGAGATCGATGCGCGGCCCAGCGACGCGATCGCCGTGGCCGTGACCTTCAACCCGCCACTGCCGATCTATGTCAACGAGCAAGTCCTCAATGAAGCGACCAGTGGTGGCTGAATCGATGACCGCTCAATCGCTCCTGCAGCCGCTGGTTCACCGCCAGCCAGCCATCGCCCGGGCGTGGGTCCGCGAGCAGATCGTCGCTGGCCGTCGCGTCGCACTGGTGCCGACGATGGGCGCTCTGCACCAAGGGCATCTCCAACTGGTTCGCCGAGCGCGCGAGCTGGCGGATTGCGTCGTGGTGACGATCTTTGTCAATCCAACGCAGTTTGCTCCGCACGAAGATTTCCAGCGCTACCCGCGTACCTTTGAGCAAGACCTGAGCCTGCTGGCCAACGAAGGCGTCGCCCTGGTGTTCGCCCCCGACCGCGGAGAGATGTACGGCGAGCGGTTCAGTACCTTTGTCTCTCCGCCCGCCGTCGCTCAGCCGCTGGAGGGCCATTTTCGGCCCGACCACTTCCGCGGCGTCTGCACGGTGGTGCTCAAACTGTTCAACATCATCCCCGCGCACGTCGCGGTGTTTGGACAGAAGGACTATCAGCAAGCTCGCGTGATCGCCGACATGACGCTCGACCTTGATCTGCCGATCACCTTAGAGGTCGCTCCCACCGTGCGGCAGCCCGATGGGCTCGCGCTGAGTTCCCGCAATCGCTACTTGTCTGACGAGCAGCGCAGTCGTGCCCTGGCGATTGTGGCGGCCCTGCGGCAAGCGGCCCAGCAGCACGGGGCGGGAGAACGCGACGCGGCGACACTCGAAGCGGCGATGCGCAACACCCTGGACCAAGCGGGTATCGACCGCATCGATTATGCGGCCGTTGTCGACCCGGTCACGCTGCAGCCGTTCGCACAACCCATCAGCGACACGCTTCCAGCGGCCGATCCAGTGGCGGTCGCACTGATCGCCGCCCATGTCGGCAACACCCGCCTGATCGACAACCAGTTGCTCTATCGCCCATCAGCGCGTTGAGCCCAAGCCTCTCTCAAACACTCGCCACCTGATGAAACACCTGCTCGAGTTGGCTGTATTACTCCGGCCAATAAGTAGATCACAGAGCGAGTGCGGCTCGCGCGGTAATGCCGGGAAACGCACGGACGCTTCTATGCGTTTCTTTTATGCCGCAGCAATAACGTTGCTGGTTCTCTCGACGACCGCCGCTGGTTTGGCCCGCGGCGCCGATCAGCCAGAGCGGCCCAACGTGCTGTTCATCGCCATCGATGACCAAAATGACTGGATCGGCACCTACGGCGGCCACCCGCTGGTCCAGACCCCGCATCTCGATGCCCTGGCGCGCCGCGGTACGGTGTTCCTCAATGCGCACTGCCAGGCACCGCTGTGCAATCCGTCGCGGACCAGCCTGATGCTCGGTCTGCGCAGCACAACGACCGGGATTTATGGCTTGACGCCATGGTTTCGCAACCTGCCTCAGTGGCAAGACCGGGTGACGTTGCCTCAGCACTTCCAAGCCCACGGCTACCGCACACTGATCAGCGGCAAGATCTATCACGGCGGCGTCGGCGGACCTGACAAACGCCGGCAGGAATTCGACGTCTGGGGACCGGCTGGCGGGATCGGCGCCAAACCGGACCAAAAGCTGATCCCACCGACCCCTGGAGGCAACCATCCGTTGATGGACTGGGGTGTGTTCCCGCACCGCGATGAGGACAAAGGGGACTACCATGTAGCCAGTTGGACGATCCAGCAGATCCAGTCAGCTCCCAAAGACCAGCCATTTTTTCTCGCCGCTGGATTCTTTCTGCCACATGTTCCCTGTTATGTCACCCAGCCCTGGTTTGACCTCTATCCCGATGACGACAGCGTGCTGCCGCCGGTGCAGCCGCAGGATCGCGAAGACACACCGCGGTTCTCGTGGTACCTCCACTGGGATCTGCCGGAGCCGAGGTTGCAGTGGGTGCAGGAAAATGATCAGTGGCGCAGTCTCGTGCGCTCCTACCTGGCCTGTACGAGCTTTGTCGATGCGCAAATCGGACGGATCATCCGCGCGCTCGACGAAGCCGGACTCGCCGACAACACGGTGATCGTGGTCTGGAGCGATCACGGTTGGCACCTGGGTGAGAAATCGATCACCGGTAAGAACACCCTGTGGGATCGCAGCACCCGCGTGCCGCTGATCTTTGCCGGTCCAGGCGTCGCCCGCGACGGTCGCTGCACCCAACCTGCGGAGTTGCTGGACATCTATCCCACCTTGCTGGAATTGTGCTCGCTGCCGCCGCGCGATGATTTGGAAGGGATCAGTCTGATGCCGCAGTTGATCGACGCCGACGCGGTACGCCGCCGTCCGGCGATCACCTCGCACAATCAGGGCAACCACGGAATTCGCAGCGAACGCTGGCGTTACATCCGCTATGCCGATGGCAGCGAAGAGCTGTACGACATGCAGCAAGATCCCCATGAATGGAATAACTTGGTGGGTGATCCGCAATTTGCCGAAGTGATCGCCGAGCATCGCCAGTGGTTGCCGCCGATTGATGCGCCGCTGGCCCCCGGCAGCCAACACCGCGTTTTGACCTATGATGCCGCGACCGATCAGGCGGTCTGGGAAGGCAAAACCGTTCGCCGCAACGATCCGATTCCTTAAGCCGTAGCGGATGAGCACTGGTTCTTCCGCCCTGTCCTTCGGTGGCTCGCCTCAATGTTTCTGCGTTGCTGCCACCTGGAAAACACCGTCCTCTACGAAAAGTCAGATGTTCGATTCTCAGCGTTTAATGGTGATCGGAGTCATCAGTCTCGCAGCGTTGCTGCTGCTCACCGGCGGCACACGAGCGGCTGAGCGACCGCCGAACATCGTGCTGATCATCTCCGATGATCAGGCCTGGACCGACTATGGGTTCATGAGTCATCCGGTCATCGAAACCCCCAACCTCGACAAGCTGGCGCGCCGAAGTGCCGTCTTCCCACGCGGGTATGTACCGACGGCCCTGTGCCGGCCCTCGCTGGCGACGCTGGTCACGGGACTCTATGCGCATCAGCACCAGATCTCCGGCAATGATCCTTCGCATGCTCTGGCCGACCCGCGGTCGCCTGCCTACCGCGAGTTGCAACAGCGCTTGATCGGTCACATCGACCGCCAACCGACCTTGCCTCAGTTACTGGCAGAACAGGGTTACCTCAGTCACCAGTCGGGCAAATGGTGGGAAGGCCACCATAGTCGCGGCGGGTTCACCCATGGAATGACCCGCGGGTTTCCGCAGCCCGGCGGCCGGCATGGCGATGATGGGCTGAAGATCGGCCGCGAAGGCATGATGCCGATCTTCGAGTTTATCGATCTTGCGGTCGAGCAAGACAAACCGTTCTTCATCTGGTACGCGCCGTTTTTGCCGCACACGCCCCACACGCCGCCCAAGCGGTTATTGGAAAAATATCGCGCCCAGGTCGACTCGTTGCCGGTAGCTCGGTATTACGCGATGTGCGAGTGGTTTGATGAGACCTGTGGCGAGCTTGTCGACCAGATTGAGCAAAAAGGTTTGACTGAAAACACGCTCTTCGTCTACGTCGGCGACAACGGTTGGCTCCAAAATCCCGATGCCCCGGGCTATGCGCCGCGGTCCAAACAGTCGCCGTATGAAGGTGGCACCCGGCAGCCGATCCTGTTGAGTTGGCAGGGAACCAGGGTGCATGTCAGGGATTGCAGGGTTTACGCGGCGGTGGCGAGGGCTTGAGGGGCGCGTCGGACGGTGGACTGGCCGGGACGGTGGGTCAGGAAGCGGACCAGGCGATCGTCTTCGCTCAAC
>Ga0182745_1000482_pt1 | contig 44957 bp, 36 predicted proteins | sample eDN3rd30CKraftBY_FD_128523 | JGI IMG/M metagenome (GOLD analysis project Ga0182745, IMG submission 128523) | Enriched backyard soil microbial communities from Emeryville, California, USA - eDNA 3rd pass 30_C Kraft BY (version 2) (version 2) | ecosystem: Environmental > Terrestrial > Soil >...
CAATCGGATTAAACAGTATCGCCGAGTGGCGACCCGTTACGAAAAGACGCTGAAAAACTTCGCAGGTTTCATCTGGCTGGCAGCACTCATGGTGGATGTCCTATGAATGTCCACACACCCTAACTGACCCGCTCCGGGACGGGGGGAGGCCGGAAATCTACGGTAAGAATCAAGTTTTTTCTTCAGAAAATGTCCAAAAAGAGATATGAAGCGCAAAGTAGGCTATAGACATACCTGAAACCCATGCGTTTTCCCGTGACCGGAATAAGGCTCTCAACTGTGGTCATGGCTACCGCGAGCTTGCGGCGCCAAGGATTGTTTTGTGACGACGAAGTTGATCAACCAGAACGAGTTTTTGCGTCTGCTCCTGAGAAGCGAGCGAGAAATCTTACGCTACGTGATGACCATCGTCCCCAATACTGCAGATGCACAAGAAATCATGCAGGAAGCGGCGGTCGCACTCTGGCAACAAGTCGACAAGTATGATCCGTCGCAACCATTCGTTGCCTGGGCTTGCAGTTTTGCTGCGAATAAAGCCAGAGAGTTTCGAAGAAAGAACCATCGCTGGAAGGGATTTCTGGATGAAGAACTTGCGAGCCAGCTGGTAAAACGCCGTGCGGAGATGACGCCTGAACTTGATCGCCGAGTCGATTTCCTTCGTGAGTGCCTGTTGGGGTTACCTGCCCGGCAACGGGAAATTGTCGAGAAATACTATTTCGAACAAGCCTCTATCGACGCTGTGTCTCAAGCTGCTGGTCGGTCGGCGGACGCCGTTTATAAAGCATTGCAGCGCATCCGTTCTCAACTCATGGACTGTGTCTCCGGCAAGTTGATGGCAAGGGAGGGACGGGGATGAGGATCACGTCCGGTTTCGAAGATGATGTTCTCTCCTGGCGACGATTGTTTTCCGCAATCATCGACGGTTCCGCCACCGAAGAGCAATTGCAGGAAGTGAATGAACTGCTTCGCAAGAATCCGCAGGCAGTTGATGAATATCTGGCCTATATTGACCTTCACGCTTCGTTGTCAGCCTCTTCGATGGTGACCATGCAGTTGTCGAGTCAGCCGCTTTCCCCCGGAGTGAATCAGGGGAAGAACAGATGGCTTCTAAGACTTCCCGTGAAACGGTTAATTCCGAAACTGGCAATTGCGGGAGGTGCGATTCTGGCAGTGATGGTCTCGCTGGTTCTGCTATTCCCCAGCCATCCCGTTGCGCATGCTGTGCTGGTTCGAAATGTCGGAAGTGACCTGACGCATTCCGATCTTCCGGTCAGCATCGGAGAAACGATTGGGCAGCGGGTGTGTCAATTGACACACGGGATGATCGAACTGAAGTATGCCAGAGGAGTTCAACTGGTTATCGAAGGACCAGCCCGGTTTTGCTGCCAGTCTCCGGAAACACTGGTTCTTTACGAAGGACGCCTGTCCGCAGACGTTCCTCCTCCGGCCATCGGCTTTCGGGTTGAGACTCCGAAAATGGAAGTCATCGATCGCGGAACGAAATTCGGCGTAGACGTGGGACCGGAAGGGACATCGGAAGTTCATGTCTTTCAGGGAGAAGTCATTGCCAAGGGGAACATGGAGTTGCAACCGACAAGGCTGAATGGAGGAGAATCCCGTCGAATCTCCCAGGAAGGGGAGATTGCATCGGTGTATTTCCGCAACTCGCCGTTTGTGGAACGACAGGAACTTGAGGCCATGGAACGTGGCTGGGACTTCGGTCAAAAGGAACGCTGGCAGGCAGCCGTCAGGATGCTGAAGTCCGACAAAGATCTCGTCACGTATTATCAATTCGGCGACCCTGCACTGCAGAAAAGCATTCATTCTGCCAGACGAGTTCAAGGACGCTTTCCGGGGGTTGTCGCCTTAGATTTTGTGGAAGAACAGGATTATGTTTTTCTGAATATCGACGGCACTTTTCCGGAACTGACGATGATGTCCTGGGTGCGTCTGGACCAGCATCCCTACGGTGAGCACGCCTTGTTTCACAGCGATCACTGGCACAGAGATGGACAGGTTCACTGGCTGGTCGCCCAGAATTGTCAGGTCCGTTTCTCTCTGCATCGAGGAGGACGTGATCCGGTGCGCGAGGTGGGGGAACTGTATCACTGGCCAGAGTCGACTCGTACCATTGTCAACGACATCGGCCGCTGGGTCCATCTGGCGGTAACTTACCATGCGGATCGCCAGGCAGTCCGTTTTTACATTAACGGAGAATTTGACTCCGAGACCATTGATCCAGACATCCGTCAGGCAGTGCTCGGGTCAGCGCAGATCGGCAACTGGCGGAATGATAACCCGGCTTTTCCGAATCGGCGACTTTGCGGACGGATGGATGAGTTTGTCATTCTCCGTCGCATGCTGACCGACCGTGAAATATCGGAATACTACAAGTCAAGCACTCCTTATCATGCCGGTAACGCCAAAGCGACCGCGAAGAAATGAATATCAACGCAGGTTGAGTCCGCGCTAGCCATGACGTAAACCCAATTCCTGAGAAGCACAAGTGAATCTTTTACCAAGATTAACATTACACAAATCGTAATGTGATCGTGTTTGTTATTGCTCTGATTCATTATAGAAAGAGGAAAAACAGAATGTGTCGTCGCAAATCCAAGTTCGCGGGATTTACTTTAATTGAATTGCTGGTGGTCATTGCGATCATTGCCATTCTTGTCGCATTGTTGTTACCAGCAGTGCAGCAGGCCCGAGAGGCCGCTCGTCGATCACAGTGCAAGAACAATCTCAAGCAGATCGGACTGGCACTTCATAATTACCATGACGTGCACTCCACTCTGCCAATTGGCAGCCGATCTGGACCGCGCGCCTCTAACGGATGGTCAACATGGGGGCAGTCATGGTGGGTTGCGGTTTTACCATACATTGATCAAGCCCCTCTCTATAACAACTGGAATCACAATCCTGCGAACTCTGGTTACAACCAGAATCTGCCGGTGATCGACGGAGTGAAAATTAGCGTTGCGAAGTGTCCTTCCAGCCCACTCCCTGATTTCAGCAGCGAAAATGGAAACAATCCTTCCACTGGAAATCCAGCCAGGATTTCACTTTCGAACTACGCCGGAATTTCTGGTGCCTATGTGGATGCAACCAATCGAGACCCCGCTGGCCGGAATGCGATCGAACTTGAGCTGAGTACTGGCCCGGCGACTGAAGGGGGGGTTATGTTTTTTGACAGTAAGATTGGGTTTCGCGACATTTCCGACGGTTTAAGCAATACCATCGTCGTTGGAGAACAATCCGATTATCTCGTGGGAGCCACCGGAAGTCAGCTGATTCATTTATCCTCTTATCCCGCTGGGATGTTTATGGGAGGACATGACGTCACGGGAAGACGTTTTAATGTGACGACCGTTCGATATACCCCTGGATACAGAACTTCGGAAGCTGTGAGTGAAGCTCAGCCTAATTGCCCGTTGACTGGCGTCTGCGGAAACGTTGGAGCAAACAATCCGATCCAGTCCATTCACACCGGAGGTGCTCACGTCCTTCTCGGGGATGGGTCTGTCCGCTTTGCAAGTAACAACGTCAATCTGACCACTTTCCTGCATCTTGCCACTCGCGATGACGGGAATGTTCTCGGCACGTGGTAATCTCTTCACAATCAGTTGCTCTTTACGTTGCGGCTATATGTAACGCAATCGATAAATCTATTTCAATTAATGGACGACTTTCTCCGTGTCTGATGTCGGGAGTTCATCGGGGACTCAGGAGGGGATTCGTCCATGCCAGGAATTATGCATGTCAGGTTTTCAAACAAGATCCCTATCGGCATCTGTATTTGTGTTGATTGCATGCCTCAGTTGTGGTTGCTTCGGGTCAGGTCAGCAATCCCGTGCAACCGGGACTGTGTCCGGGACAATAGCTTTAGATGAGAAACCGCTGACGGAGGGAACCATTTGCTTGAGAGACTCCAGCAGCGGTGAGATATTTCTAGGGAGCATTTCTGAAGATGGAACATTCGCAGTGACTGGTCTTGGGAAATCTGGAGTGCCTTGCGGGGTCTATCAGATTACGGTCGCCTCCAAGTTCAATGATGTCAGCCCCGAAGAACTGATGAATACCCCAAGGCCGGTTCAGACAGTCAATCCCATTCCGCCGAAGTACCGCACCGTTAAAGATACCGACCTCTCTGTGGAAGTGAAGAAGGGGCGGAATGATCTGAATTTGCATTTGAGCAGTAAGAAATGATTTGGCAGGTTAGCAGTAGTGACAGTACTTCCAAGTTTGTTTGTGATGGAGAGCAAGGGGTCAGGATTCAGGGATCAGAGGTCAGAAAAATCCGGAAAAGGCCTGCATTTTCTATCCACTATTTCCTACCCACTACCCACTTACTCTCTCCATTGAGGCAAACTTGGAACGACTGAGTGAGATCCAGTCAATCACATTCCGACAGGATATCCCGTCTGTGGCGGTTGTTCATTTCAGAAACAGTCGCTGCGCAGACACCTGATAGAACAAACTGCTCCCTCTGAATTCACTCCATCAACCATCTGTGAAAGTGAGTACGTTTTGAAAGCATTGAAGTGGCCGCTGATCCTCACAGTTCTCATGGGGGCCGGTCTGGTGATTGCGGACGATTTTCCAATTCTGGAGAATACGGAGAAGTCAACGACCACACCGATGGACCCTCAGGAGGTCCTGCGGACGGCAAAACTTCCTCCGGGGTTTCAGCTTTCGCTCATCGCGGCTGAGCCGCTGATTCAAAACCCGATCGCCATGACGATGGATGAACGGGGCCGTCTTTGGATTGCTGAGAACTATAGCTGGAGTGGTCAGGGCTTCGATCGGAATCAGCGCGACCGAATTGTGATTCTCGAAGACACCGACGGCGACGGCATCCATGACAAACGGATTGTCTTCTGGGATGACGCTCGAATGCTCACAAGTGTTGAAGTGGGAGACGGCGGAGTCTGGGCAATCTGCCTGCCGAACCTGATTTTTATCCCGGACCAGAACCGGGACGACATTCCGGACGGTGAACCGCAAATCGTTCTGAATGGCTTTGAATCCGGGACCACAAACCACACTCCCGCCAACGGTTTGAAATGGGGACCGGATGGGTGGCTATATGGCCGTCAGGGAATTCTTTCTTCCAGCAATGTCGGCAAACCGGGAGCCTCGGAATCGCAACGATTCAAAATGGATACCGGCGTCTGGCGATATCATCCCACTCGCGGCGTCGCAGAACCCGTTATGCATGGGATGACGAACGCCTGGGGTTTTGATTTCGATCAATATGGAGAAATGTTCGTCATTAACACCGTGATCGGGCATCTCTGGCATGTCGTTTCAGGAGCGCATACCGAACGGATGTTTGGTGTGGATATCAACCCTTATTCGTATCGGTTGATTCCCCAGGTCGCGGACCATGTGCATTGGGACACCGGTGAGGATTGGAGCGATATCCGTAAAGGTGTCACTGACAGTACCAGTGCCGCTGGAGGGGGACATGCTCATATCGGATTGATGATCTATCAGGGAAATAACTGGCCGGAGGACTATCGCAACCGGGTCTATACACTCAATCTCCATGGACAGCGGCTCAACAGTGATCATCTGCTTCGTCAGGGAGCCGGTTACACGGCGACGCATGGACCAGACATGTGCTTCATCGCCGACCCCTGGTTTCGTGGCATGGAACTGCTGACCGGCCCTGACGGTGGAGTCTACATTGCAGACTGGAGCGACACCGGCGAATGCCATGACCACGATGGAGTGCATCGCACCAGCGGCCGCATCTATAAACTGACTTATGGAACGCCTGACAAAATCGCTCCGTTTGATCTGAACAACGTCTCTTTCGGTGAACTGATTGCACTGCTCTCCCATCCCAATACGTGGTGGGCAAGACAATCTCGCCGGATTCTGACAGAGCGGGCTAACCGCTTGTCGTCGCAAGAACGGAATGCATTGCAGGACAATTTAAAAGGATCGTTTGCCGAAACAAAGGCTTTGATTCCTCGGCTGAGGTTGATGGAGGCCATTGCCACGGTCGGTGGAAATTCTGAGCAGTGGTGGATGGGATGTCTTCTGTCTGAGAATGAGTATGAACGTGCGTCGGCATTGAAATTTCTTGTCGATCAGGAAACTTGGGACAGACGAACTCCTTCCATTGGTTTTCTGGAGACGCTGGTCAAACTGGCATCGACAGATCGCTCCGGGCTGGTTCAGCTGCACCTGGCGTCGACTCTTCAGAAATTGCCGGTCAGTTTGCGTTGGCAGATTGCAGAACCGCTCGCCATGCACGCCGAGTTCTCAGAGGATCGAATGCTCCCGCTGATGATCTGGTATGGAATCGAACCGGCGGTTCCACTCGACTCCTCACGTGCATTGTCTCTCATCAAAAACACGCAAATGCCGGTTCTGGCGGAACTGATCGCGCGGCGGATCACAGTGGAACTGGACCGGAACCCGTCCGCTTTCCAACTTCTGATGGGGCTGCTGGAGAGTGATGAATGCCGATTTCCGGAACACATCATTAGTGGTGTTTTCCAGGCTCTGAATGGCTGGCAGAAGGCAAACGCTCCCATGAACTGGGCCAGTATTGCGGAGAAATACTCCCGGTCGAAATCAGAGCAGACACGAAACCAGATCCAAAGCCTGAGTGTGATTTTTGGAGATGGTCAGGCGATGGAGGAAGTGCGGAAGAATGTCACCAATGGAACGCTGCCGCCGACGGTCCGTCAGGCGGCATTGCGGTCATTGCTGATCGGTCGCCCGGAAAATTACGTTCCGACGCTCATTCAACTGCTCAGCGACAAGTCCATGGCAACGGAAGCCCTTCGTGGACTGGCTCAGTATGACGCCCCAGAAATCCCGACGAAAATTCTGGAACACTCCCGACGCTTCGACCCGACACAACGTGGGGAAATGATTCAAACATTGACATCCCGCCCCTCCTTTGCCAAAGCCTTGCTGGCAGCGATTCGTGCCGGGGAGATCGCGACTTCAGAACTCTCAGCGTTTCATGCCCGACAGATTGCCTCATTTGAGAATGAGGAGCTGACGAGAGAGTTGACGGAACTCTGGGGAGACGTACGGGTGAGTGCCGTCGAAAAGCGAGCTTTGATCGATGAGTTTAAAACCTCCTTGAGTCCGGAAGCTCTGGCGAACGGAGATCAGTCGGCCGGTCGGGCACTCTTTCAAAAGAACTGCGCGAACTGTCATGTCCTCTATGGAGTCGGTCGTCGCGTCGGCCCGGACTTGACCGGTTCCAATCGCAAGAATCTCGACTATCTGCTGGAAAACATGATCGATCCCAGTGCCAGTGTGGGAGCCAATTTTCGTACCAACGTGGTCATTCTCGCAGATGGCCGCGTCTTGAATGGCGTGCTCAGCGAACTCAACGAACGGACCCTCACACTCCAGTCGGCCCAGGAATCGATCACTCTCGATCGCAATGAAATCGATGAGATGAAAACGACCAGCGTCTCCCTGATGCCGGAAGGTCTGCTCCAGAATCTGACTCCAGATCAAATCCGGGACCTGATCTGTTATCTTATGAGCAGCCAGCAAGTGCCGCTGCCTGCTGAATAGAGCAGATTGCCCTCCGTTGTGCCGGACGTTGAAAACAAAGAACAACAGCAGTCGAAGAGAACGTGCCATGATCGAACTTTCGAATTTCCGGTATGCGTTCGCATCCCTGTTTTTGGTCCTGATGTTCAATGGTTCGGCTCAGGCACAGGTGGAAGACGTTGTTCCGGCCCAGCCATTGCCGGTCTGGAATCTGGAACTGTTGTCCCAACCTCCGGCGACACATCCGGCCCCCGATCTGCAAAAAGAGGGAGTTCGTGGATTGTTCTATGACGGCTTGCCGTACCACGGGAAACCAACTCGCGTTTTTGCCTGGGTCGGATTCCCTGACGTCCCCCCCGGCACGAAGGTTCCCGGAATCGTTCTGGTACATGGTGGAGGTGGGACTGCATTCGACACCTGGGTGCGCCGCTGGACCGCCCGGGGATATGCCGCCATCGCCATGGACAACTGTGGTGGAATTCCAATTCAGAATGAGTCGAAGAAATGGAAGCGACACGATCATTCCGGCCCAGACGGTTGGGGAGGGTGGAATCAGATTGATGAACCCTGGCAGGACCATTGGACCTATCATGCGGTGGCGGACATCCTCCTCGCTCATTCTCTATTACGATCATTCCCGGAAGTCGACTCGGAACGTACCGGAATCACCGGCATCTCATGGGGGGGCTACCTGACCTGTATTGCGGCCGGAGTCGATCCTCGATTCCGATTCGCGGTTCCGGTTTACGGATGCGGATTCACCGACGAAAACGGATTTGCCGGGCAGCTCGCCAAGGTCGGCCCTGCTGGAGAGAAACGCTGGATGAAATGGTGGGACCCTTCCGTCTATCTTCCAGCAGCCAGTATGCCGATCCTCTGGGTCAACGGGAGCAATGATGCCTGGTACACGTTGAATGCAATGCAGAAATCTTATCGACTTCCAACCGAGGATCGAACGCTGTCTGTTCGATTGCGGATGCCGCACGGGCATGGCGAGGCCGGAGAGGGGCCGAAGGAAATTCATGTCTTTGCCGATAGTCTTCTGACCGGGGGATCCCCTCTGGCCAAAATCACATCACAGGGACGCGACGGCCGTACCGCCTGGGCAACGTTCGAGTGTCCCGTTCCAGTCAAACAGGCGGAACTGAATGTGACTTCTCAATCCGGCCGATGGCAGGATCGTCACTGGGAACGTCTTCCTGCGACAATCGAAGGGAACCGCATCTCCGCCATCATCCCGGAAGGGACGACGGTCTACTATTTTAACCTCACCGACTCTCGTGACTGCGCTGTCAGCACCGAGCATGAAGAACTGACATCGGCGCCATAGCCCGAATGATTCATGGTAGGGTGGGTCAAAGTCGCGCAACGTGAAGTTGGGGCGTCGCCAACGGCCGATTGTGCTTGCGGCGGTCTGTGTTTTTTGGAAGTGAATCCTGCGACTGAAGACCCACCGCGACATCATGTTGGCTCGACCCACCCTATCTACCTGTCGTTTTTGTAGAATGACAGTAGTTCCAAGTCTATTCACATAGAAGCAAGGGGTCAGGATTCAGGGGCCAGGGATCAGAAAAATGCTGGAAATTCACGTCTTTTCCTCCCCACGATCCATCAACCACTACCCACTTCTCTCCTATTCAGATCAAAGCTGGAACGACTGAATCACGTCGGGGAGGCATGAAAACACAGGTTGGTGCAGGCCAGTGGGGTGACAGAATTCGCGTGAATCGAATCGCCCGGAAGGATGGATGAATCCGCTTCCGCCGATTACAGTATCGCCAGAACTTGTTTTCCCAGAAAGGATTCAGCGCCATTATGTCACAGAAATACGCCATTACTTGGGATCTGGAATCACTCTATCCAAAGCCGGACACCCCGGAGTTCCGGAAGCTGATCGACGAATTCAAAGTGGATCTCTCGAAACTGGCGGCGCAATCAGAGTCGCTTCCTGCTCCGACGAAAGCAAACGCTCCGGCCTGGGGAGATTTTCTGGAACAAGTGGAAAAGCTGTTTGCATTCGCCACTGATCTGGGGGCGTTTGTCGGTTGTTACTCGGCCGCCGATTCCGAGAACAAGGCGTATATGCAGATCGAGGCAATCCTCGGTGCCACCGGCCCGGCACGAAATCAGGTCTTCACCAATCTTGAACTCGCTTTTCGGGAATTGAATGATGATCAGTTAAAAGAATTCGCGTCGGGTGATCCACGACTGGATCGCGTCCTGTTTTTCCTTGAAGACTCTCGGGCGAATGCCCAGTTTCGTCTCTCCAAAGATCTGGAAATGTTGTCGGCCGAGTTAGGTGTCGACGGCATTCATGCCTGGGGCCGACTCTATGACCGTATTTCCGGGGAACTGAAAGTCGAGTTGATGGAGAAAGGGGAGATTGTCCGCAAATCTCCCGGACAAGTTCGTCTGGATGTGCTTGATCGCACGACTCGCGAAAACAACTTTCATGCACTGGAGAAGTCCTGGAAGACCGTCAGCGACACCTGTGCTGACAGCTTGAATCACATTGCCGGAACACGCCTGGCGCGATACAAGCGGCTGAAGACGGAAGATCATCTTGACGCTCCGTTGCGATACAATCGGATGCAGCGGAAAACACTGGAGACCATGTGGGAAGTGATTTCCAGTCGAAAGCAGGTCTTGCTGAAGTTCTTCGAACGTAAGGCTCAATTGCTGGGATTGGAGAAACTCGGCTGGTTCGATCAGCTGGCTCCTCTTCCACAAGCTGCCGTTGCCGGAGACACCCTGTCCTGGGATACCGCTTGTGACACGATTATCGAGTCATTCGATGAGTTCAGTCAGGAACTGGGAGACTTTGCCCGCATGGCGATCAAGGATCGCTGGATTGAAGCGGAAGATCGGAGTGGGAAACGACAGGGGGGCTTTTGCACCGGATTGCCTGTCAGCCAGCAGTCCCGCATCTTCATGACGTTCACCGGAAGTGCCGACAGCATGTCGACGCTGGCTCATGAGCTGGGGCATGCCTATCACTCGCATGTACTCCGGTCGCAGCCGTTTCTGTTGCAGGATTATCCAATGAATCTGGCGGAAACGGCATCGACGTTTGCCGAAGCGATTCTTGGAGGAAAGCGTCTGGCAAATACACAAAGTGCCGGGGAGAAGCTGGGAATTCTCAACAACATGCTGACCGATTCGGTCGCGTTTCTGATGAATATTCACGCCCGATTCATCTTTGAAAACCAGTTTCATCGTGAACGGGCCGATACAGAACTGACATCAGATCGCCTGACCGAAATCATGCTGGAAGCACAGAAGAACGCCTATTGTGATGCGTTTTCACAGTGGCAACACACCTTCTGGGTCTCGAAGCTGCATTTCTATATTTCCAGTCTGCCGTTCTATAACTTCCCGTATACGTTCGGTTACCTGTTGTCACTGGGGCTCTACTCGACTGCGGGGGAATTCGGTGCGAGCTTCCCGGCGAAGTACCGCGAACTGCTCCTTGCCACCGGCAGCATGAATGCGGAAGAAGCGGTCAAAAGCACGTTGGGCTACGACCTGATTCAACCTGATTTCTGGAACCGCAGCATCGACGTCATCGATCGTAACGTTGCCGATTTTCTGGAAACGAGCGAACAGTTTGTGAAGTAGAGACATTTAGCATCACACGACTTCCCGGTCATGCACGGATGGCCGGAAGTCGTCGTCGTTGCGGATACGGACGTAGCTGTCGTACCGGAGTGGAGAAATCCAGCCGTGTGAGACGGCTTGCTTAATCCCGCACTCATGTTCATGAGTGTGCGTACAGTCGGGGAATCGGCAACGGGAGACGAACGGACGGAACTCGATAAACAGTCCTTCCAGTTCGTCGTTGATGATGTCCCAGAGTTGCAGTGTTCGAATGCCAGGGGTGTCGACCACCCAACCGCCGGACGTGAGTTGAAGTAACTCTGCGACACGGGTGGTATGTCGACCTTTACTCGTGTCGGGACTCACCTCGGCTGTTCGTCGGCTCCATGCCGGATCGATGGCGTTGAGCAATGATGATTTTCCAACGCCGCTCTGCCCGGAGAAAACGGTCTCACGCCCGGCGAGTAATCGCTGAAGTTGTGAGATCCCTTCACCGGTGACAATGCTCGTCAGAACCACTGGATAGCCCAGTCGTGCATACTGACCGGCAACAGGTTGCAATTTTTCCCGGGGAGCAAGATCGACTTTGTTAATACAGACGACTCCTCGCGTTCCTCCTTTTTCGGCACTGCACAGAAACCGGTCGATCAGTCCCAGTTTAAGATGCGGGTCGGCTACAGAGGTGACAATGACCGTCTGGTCCACGTTGGCCACAATCACATGAGCTTTGTATCGGCTTCCCCGCGTGAGTGTTCCCGTACGAGGTTCAATCGATTCAATGACTCCGGCTCCGGAACCTTCAGGAGTAATTCGGACACGGTCCCCGGCAACCACTGCATTGCGGCTTTCGCGTGACATCGTGCGGACAAGGCGGCGAACCGAGCAAAGATAGAGTTCGCCATCTTCCCCTTGAACCCGACACTGGTTCGCGCCGACTGCCGAGAGAACCCGACCGGCCAGTGTGACTTTCCCGATCTCGATCGATTCGCCTGCCTCACCTGAATCCCCAGGGGTGGTGATCGTGCGGAAGCGGGTCAGGTCTCCTTTTCCGGAGAGCCGTTCACTGGAGGAAAGATCGCTGGCGGCATCGATATCATCTTCCGCCTGTCGGGTAAGATCATTCGAACGGGTCCGGTTTCCACGGTTTTTGTGGAACTGGACACGAATCTTTCGAGACTGTTTTTTGGCGGCACTCAAGCGTCGATGAGCCAGACTTCAAAAAAGTGGTTATGAAACAGAGCTTCTATTTTATTAAAAATGCTCTGGGAGGGCGAGGCTCCCGCCGAGCCGCAGACCATGGAAAGCGTGATCTTGTATGCGGCTCAGCAGGAGCTGAGCCCTCCCGGAAATGACCCTTATTGAAACAAGCAAAAGTCCTGCGGCTATTAAAGGTTTCGAAGCTCAATCTCCCATCAGCCAGTCCATAGCGGCGTCTTCATCCGCATTGAACTTATCCTGAGTCGGGGCATTACGGGCGACAGGAGGAAGACGAGGACGATTCCGACGTTCATCCGCCGCTTTCTCCAGACCCGCTTTTTCCAGCAGGCTCATTGCAAACGGATCTTCTTCCGGTGGTGGAGGAGCGTCGCCAGAGGGTTCATACTGAATACGGTAATGATTCTTTGCAATCGCCAGATCATCACCGGGTCGCAAGAAACGGGTCGTGACCCGATCTCCGTTGACTTTGACGCCGTTCCGACTTTGCAGATCACGCACTTGCCAGTAGCCATCGATCAATTCCAGCTCACAATGCTGCGACGAGATGTTGGGAAAAATCAACACGATATCGCAACTGCTTCGCCGCCCGATCATCAGTTTTGGCTGCAGGAGCGGAATGGGGTCGCCGCCCCCTTGAGGGACTAACTCACCTAACATGTGAAAATTGAACCTTCTGTCTTCAATCAACAGGGTCGACAGAAACAGGACAGGTGTGACGCGAGAACGATCACAATGTCTGGTTTCATGTCACGTTCGTGAAAAAGAACGGCCTGTCAACCTTGTTCAGCGGAAGACTCTGCTCTTCAGAGAATCTCTTCAAACGATCTTCAATGTTCTGCAGTCGTCAGATCAGGCATTCATGTGCCCAAACGCCTTCAGACGACCGCAAACCGTTGAGCAAACTGCTCTACGACCGCAGAATCAAACCGCATTTGCCCGAAAAACAACCGGAAATTCACACAAAATTCCCTTTGTCCTGATCTTAGAGCCTCTTCACGACAAGTCAATTTTTGAATCCACGGGATCTCACTGATTCCGTCCCTTTTCTGGAATTCGGCGGTGGCAATCATGCGACAATCACGTGCATTGATCACCATCCACTCATGTGAAGACGAAGCTCATGTCCCTTTGAGCACTTTGTCGATCGTTTCCCGCAGCACCTGACCGGAATGACGCAGCGCGGTCAGTTCTTTCGGCCACAGGTCCACTTCAATATGAGACACGGCTCCACGGCGTCCAACGACCGTCGGGACGCTGATCGCCACGTCCTTGAGCCCATACGCTCCGTTCTGCAACGAGGAGACCGGGAGAATTCGTTGTCGATCCAAGGCAATCGAATGAATCACATCCGCAATGGAGACGCCGACCGCAAATCCGGCTCCCCCTTTTTTCTTGATCACTTCCGCACCAGAACCACGGGTTTTCTTCTCCACTTCAGCAATCAAAGCCGGAGTCACACCAGGGTACTTTTCCAGGGGAAGTCCTGCCACCTGAGCATTGGACCAGGCGGGAACCATGCTGTCGCCATGTTCGCCATAGATGGTAACCTGAACCTGACTCGGCTGGGCATTGATCCGATGAGCGAGCAGACTTCGCAGGCGTGTGGTGTCGAGGACCGTTCCCAGACCAATAATCTGCTGCGGAGGGAGATCCAGTTCCTGAACGGCCAGATAAGTCAGCACGTCGACGGGATTGGAAACGACGAAGACAATCGTTTCTTTCTTGTAGCCCACTTTCTTCAGATCTCCAATGAGACTGCGAAACAGGGCGACGTTGCGGTTGATGAGATCCAGTCGGCTTTCTTCAGGTTTCCGACGCAGACCAGCTGTAATACAGACAACATCTGCATCTTTTGAAAGTTCCGGGCCGCCGGCGACGATGGTTTGATCGGCAGTCAGCGAGGCTCCATGCAACAGGTCCAGAGCCTGTCCTTCGACGAGTTCCTGGTTGACGTCGATCAATGCGATTTCACGAACGATGCCGCCGAACTGCAGAGCAGATGCCGCACATGATCCAACCAGTCCGCCTCCACCGACAATCGAAACCTTCATCGCAATCGATCCAGTCCACCTAAAGGAACTTCAATGCTGTTTTGGCAGGTTCAGGGAATCGAAACCTGTCTTCTGAAAAATTAAAGAACCAAATCCGAAATTCTAAGAACCAAACAATTTCGTAGACACTGAGTCTAACGAAAAACTCTTTGGTTCTTTGAATTTGGTTCTTTTCCGCTCTTAAACGGACTTTCTCAAAACGAGTACGGTTCTTCTTTGGAGGCATCCCCACCGAAGGATTTCCGGAAGAGTTCGGCACTCGCATCGACCGTTTTGGCTGGTCCGGTTAATTTCAGAAAGTAGTTTCCTTTTTCGGTAATCAGCATCGCGGCCAGCATCTTATATTCGGCAACCGGCTTGGTTTTTCCCATGACTGGAGGGCCGTCCGGTTTATTATAGGTGCCGGCGAGATCCACAAGGACGTACTTGCCGCCAGAGAAGGTTCCCTGTGTCATTTTGACGGTTCGTTCGGCAGGCTGGAACTGGTCGATCCAGCGTTTGACGTTCTCTGGAACGGATCCCCCAAATGGAGGGAAGACCACGAGTTCGGTCGGATCCACTTCCCCTTCCACCGGAGCGATGGCGAACTGGGCCAGACGCATCCGACTGGAAGGCTGTTGCTGCTTCCAGACCTTCGGGACGGTCAAGGTCAGATCCTGAGCGGTGACTGTCACCGTGTCCGGTTCCTCCGCCTGCAGGAAGGAAAATGAGGAGACTGCGAGCAGCGCTGCTGCAAGAGCAGTGGTTTTCCAGTTCACAAGAAACCCTTTCATGTCGTACTCCCGGCAGCCTTTGACGCTGCGTTCTGTTGTTGACGGTATCCTGATCGTGACGGTCATTAATGACCGTCATTCCTGCAAGGACAGAGCCGAATGGATATTGTTGAGTATCCGCAGGGGGATTTCAATTCGGTTCTGAGGAATTCAGCTTTTCAGGAGCAGGCCAGAGCGGTTTGCTCTCGTTATGACTGTGTCAATGAGAGTGTGACTTCGGTGAGGCTGGTGAAACGCTGGTGCTCAGCCTCCAGAACCGCTATACAACCGATAGGCAATCTTTAATGTGATGCAATTCCACCTGTTTTCCTGCTGCGAAAAGAACCTGGAATGACGATTCGCTGTTACCTGTCGACTCTGCTGCCGTTTCTATTGTGTGGGACACCCATCTTTGCTGCGGACGATCCGTTTGCTTCTGCAGTTCGTCCCACTGAAGCGTTGTCACCCGCTGAAGAATTGCAGGCTTTTCAGGTTCCACCGGGATTTGAAGTCCAACTCGTCGCCAGTGAGCCGGAGATCCTCAAGCCCATTAATATGGCCTTTGATGAACGGGGGCGACTCTGGGTGAGCTGCACTCAGGATTACCCGTACGTCAATCTGAAAACTCCGGGAGACAGTATCCGCATTCTGGAAGATACCGATGGCGATGGACGAGCCGACAAGGTCACCACATTCGTCGACGGCATTACCCATCCCATGGGGTTGCTTCCTTATCAGGATGGGGTCATCGCGTTCTGTATTCCGAACATCGAGTTCTTTCGAGATACCGATGGTGACGGAAAGTGTGACACTCGACAGGTACTCTATGGCCCGTTTGATTACTCAAAAGATACACACGGTCTGAACAATGCGTTTCGTCGTGGTTACGACGGTTGGGTTTATGCCTGTCACGGGTTCAACAATCATTCGGTGGTGAAAGGACCAGACGGCAATACTCTGGATGTGGCCAGCGGCAGTGTTTACCGGTTCCGTCCGGATGGTTCGCGAATTGAACGTTTCACCTTCGGTCAGATCAACCCCTTCGGAATGACGTTTGACACACAGGGGGATCTTTTCAATTCCGACTGTCACTCCAAGCCGTTAATGCTGATGCTTCGGGATGGGCAATACCCCGGGTTTGGCAGACAGCATGACGGGCTCGGTTTCGCTCCGTCGATACTGGAACACAGTCACGGTTCTACGGCCATCGCCGGAGTCATGCAGGGAAGCGATGGACGGTTTCCTGAGGAATTCCGTAACAACTTCTTCATCGGCAATGTGATGACCAGTCGGATCAATCGTGATTCACTGAAAATCACCGGGGCATCGATGAAGGCCGTGGAAGAACCTGATTTTCTGATCTCGAAGGATCCCTGGTTCCGTCCGGTCGACCTTCAGCTTGGGCCAGATGGGGCACTTTATATTGCAGACTTCTACAACAAAATCATCGGACATTATGAAGTGCCGTTGAATCATCCCGGTCGTGATCGAACCCGGGGACGAATCTGGCGCGTTGTTCCAACTGCTTCAAAAACATCTGCATCGGAGGCATCACGAACACTCACCTCGGTTCCCGATCTGAACACACTCTCTGTTCAGGAATTATTGCAGGCCGCCAACACGTCCAACGTTCCCCGACTGATGCAGACGCTGGATGAAATTTCGGATCGCCATGGAACGCCAGCGATTCCGGAGTTGAAACGATTGCTCACAACGGAATTGCCAGACCTCTCTCAAATCACGGCTCTCTGGGGACTGCAGCGTCTAAAGGCGTTGACGTGGACGGAGCTTCAGTCAGCCTGTTCTTCCCCATCTTTCCTTGTACGAATTCACGCTCAACGGATTCTGGCGGATCGCGCTGACTGGTCCTCTGAAGAACAGACCGCGGCATTGGCCGGGTTGAATGATGCCGATCCGTTTGTTCAGCGTGCGGCAGGGGACGCATTGGCCCGCCATGCCGATCTAAAGCATGTTCGCCCTCTGCTCGATGCCTGGCAGCGCATTCCCGAAAATGACCCTGTTCTCGAATATCAATTGAAACTGGCTTTGCGAAATCAATGTCGAATTCCGGGAACATTGCCACAATTATTGCAGTCGTCACTTTCTGATGAGGACTCACGCCGTCTGGCACAGATCGCGCTGGGACTGGATCATCCTGACGCGGCAACGTCCCTGTTGAAACTCGTTTCGATTGAGGGAAACAATCAGATTCATCCGGTCGATGTGGCCCGAAAGATTTCCCGCTGGGGAACGCCGGAGGAAGTGGACCAGTTTATCAAATGGGCCCGATCGCACTGGAAAAATGACCAGCAGACACAACTCGAACTTCTGTTCGCGGTCTGCTCCGGCAGACGTCAACAGGGGCAGGAGAAGAATGAAACACTGAACACCTGGGCCCTTGATCTGGCGAATGCCATTCTGCAGGAAACGCCGGATTCGACGAACTGGGTTTCGCTGGATCCCGTCTCTGGTGGTAAGGGGGCTGCCTGGGATTATGAATGGCGGAATACAGCGAGAGATCAGCAGAGAGTCAGAATGTTGAGCAGTCTGCCTGCCGGAGAAACGGCTGTCTCGAGTCTTCGTTCGCCGTCGTTCATACTTCCCAAAGAGTTCTCTTTCCTGATTTGCGGGCATCTCGGATTCCCAGGCCAACCACCACAGCCGGTGAATTACGTTCGGCTTTGCCTTGTGGAAGGGGATCGAGAAATTGCCCGGCAGCTTCCTCCGCGAAACGATCTTGCACACAAGATGACCTGGGATTTGTCTGCCCATCATGGACAGCAGGGATATCTGGAAGTCGTGGATGGACTTGATCTGAATGCCTATGCCTGGCTGGCCATCGGGGGAATTGATCCCAATCTTCTTTCCCTCCCAACAGAAGGACTTCATCGTGATCAACGACGAATGCAGGGAGCGATTCAACTGGTACGCGAACTTGATATGAGGCAGTTTCAAGATCGACTGATGGCCCTCAGCACCGACTTGAATCAGGCACATGATGTTCGTGCCGCAGCGCTGGACACTCTGGCGGCCTGGGACGGCTCCTCATTGGCCGCCGCGATCGCCGAGACGTTGAAACTGAACTCTCTCACGGCAGAACAACAACGGGAGTTGCAACTCTCTCTGAACAGCGGAAGTGAGTCCGATCGTCGACAATTGTTAAGCACTGTACTGAAGCAATTGCCCACCCGGGAACAGGTCGCGGTTGCCGCCGGATTACTGTCGCAAGGTCAGGGAGAATCGATTCTGCTGGACTGGTGCGATTCGAATATCATCTCTCCGCGAGTCCTCTCCAGTTCGAAGATCCGTCCCCGACTGGAACGGTCGTCGACCCCTGCAATTCAGGCACGGGCCCGAACGTGGCTGGAAAAACTGCCATCAACATCGGAGGAAACCGACCGGCTGATTGCATCCATGAAAGGACAGCTTTCAGGACGACAACCGAACCTGGCTCAAGGAGAAAAGATCTTCACGGACCGTTGTGCCACCTGCCACCAGATTCGAGGAGCCGGCAAGGTCATCGGTCCACAATTAGATGGAATCGGCAATCGCGGATCAGAGCGCCTGCTTGAAGACATTCTCGATCCGAACCGAAACGTTGACGAAGCATTTCGCAGTCGCACCTATGCCTTGGCGGACGGTCGCGTTCTCTCCGGAATGTTTCGGCGTCAGGAAGGGGCCGTGATCGTCATCGCCAACAACAAAGGGGAAGAACTTTCGTTCCCGGAAGAAGAGATCGACCAGCAAGCCATTTCACAGGTTTCCATTATGCCGGACAACTGGAAGGAACTGATTCCTGAATCCGAACTTCTGGACCTGCTGGCTTATCTGATGGAGCAAAAACGGTAATTTTGTCTGGCTCGGCGATCAGGGAGACTCACGCAAAGATTTTGCTTCATGTATCGTATGAATTCAGCCGAGCCTGAAAAAATTGTCCCGTTTTGTCCGAATCGAATTCAACGAGAGATGATGAGTCGATGCCACAGCCTGATGCCATTGCCTGGGGAACAGGAAAGAGAAGAGCGACAACATTCGTCCCGTCCAATCCATATGGACAGCTTCCGGTCAGTTTTTGCCGAAATGTGATTCTCATTCTTCTGATGGGTGTCTGCACTGCCGGAATGTCGTCTCGTGTCTTGGCACAGGCCACTCCCTCGGATCAAATCAGCCAGGTGTCGGTGATCAATGCCCTGTTGCTTGGTCAGTATCAGGGAACTCTGCCACTGAAAAAACTCCTTCTGCTGGGAGATTTTGGATTAGGAACGCTCGACCATCTCGACGGAGAATTGATCATTCTCGACGGCGTCGCCTGGCAGGCCAGAGCAGACGGAACGGTGCGGCGCTGCGAACCTGAAATGACAACTCCCTTCGCAGTCATCACTCCATTTGATGGCGAAGAAACATTTGATTGTCCGGCCGTAACCAGCCTGGAGCATCTCGAGTCGATGCTGGATCCACGACTGCCGTCGCGCGATGCGTTTGTTGCGGTCCGGGTCGACGCCACGTTTGATTTGATTTCGTTACGGGCTGTGCCGAGGCAGGAGCCGCCGTATCGTCCGCTCGCCGAGGTTGTCAAAAATCAGGCGCAATGGGAACGCAAGAAGATCACGGGAACATTGATCGGAATCCGCAGTCCCGCGTGGGTGACCGGGATCGGCATCCCTGGTTTTCACTGGCATTTTCTGAGTCAGGACCGCCTCTCCGGAGGCCATGTCTTCAATTGCCGCTTCGAATCCGCATCCGTAACATTTGACCGATGTCGAACCTGGATGATTCAGTTGGGGGATTCATTGGAGACGCAAGGGAAAAACTTAAATCAGGATTTAAGCAAGGAACTGGACCAGGTTGAACGGCAGCGCGGCACCCCTTCTCCGACTCAGTCAGATTGACTCCGACATGACAACGAGCAATAGACAGACGACTCAATAGGCGGGCGACTACTGGCACTCATCTTCCGGTGTTCAGGCATACGGGAGGGGTAAGCTCCTGCTGAGCCGTGAACAAGATGAGCGTCTTCCATGGCTTGCGGCTCGGCAGAAGCCTCCCCAGGACCGTTTCCATCATGTAGAAACACTCAAAATATTGAGTGTTTCTACATGTGCAACTGTAGTGTCAGAAGACGCGGCTTCGATTACCAGCCAAGAATGCTGGCGAAAATCAAAGGGGCAACAATAGTGGCGTCAGACTCAACGATGAATCGTGGAGTCTCTGCTCCCAGTTTCCCCCAGGTGATTTTTTCGTTGGGAACCGCCCCGGAGTAACTGCCATAACTGGTGGTGGAATCACTGATCTGACAGAAATATCCCCACAACGGAACGTTCTCCCGTTGCAGATCCTGATGCAGCATCGGAACGACACAAATAGGAAAATCCCCGGCGATCCCGCCACCGATCTGGAACATTCCCAGTGAGCAGTCTTTGGTGGTTTCCGTATAGAACTCGGCGAGCCAGGTCATGTATTCGATGCCGGTCCGAACGGTGTGGACGTTCTTGATGTCCCCTCGAATGACTGCGGCAGCGTACATGTTCCCGAGGGTCGCATCTTCCCAGCCGGGGACGATGATGGGGAGATTCTTTTCGCAGGCGGCCAGCATCCACGAGTCTTTCGGGTCGATCTGGTAGAACTCTTCATACTTGCCGCTCCGCAGAACCTGATAGAAGAATTCGTGCGGAAAATAACGTTCGCCCGCCTGATCGGCTTTGGTCCAGACTTCCAGCATTGCTGATTCCATCCGACGCATCGCTTCCCCTTCGGGAATACAGGTGTCGGTGACTCGATTCAGATGCCGATCAAGGAGTGCGACCTCTTCTGCTGTCGAGAGTGTCCGGTAATGGGGGACCCGCTCGTAATAATCATGGGCGACCAGATTGAAAACATCTTCTTCGAGATTCGCTCCGGTGCAGCAGATCAGGTGGATTTTGTTCTGCCGAATCATCTCGGCCAGAGAAAGTCCCAGTTCGGCGGTGCTCATGGCACCGGCCATGCTCAGCATCATTTTTCCACCAGCATCAATGTGCGTGCTGTAAGCGTCCGCGGCGTCAATCAATGCGGCGGCATTGAAGTGACGGTAGTGGTGATGGATGAATGTCGAAACAGGTCCACGTGGGGAAGTCGGCTTGGTCATGGATGAATTGTGATTCTTTCTGGAACGAAATGAGACCATTTCTCATGGTCACAAACCGGTGATTGTGAGCGTTCACCACATGAAAGTCCACCTTACAGCCGTTTGCCTCTTGGAGGGGTGGAGAACGAGGAACTTTCAGCATCCAAATGCTCCATCCATCAAATCGACCCTCCGTACCATTTTCAGTCTTATCAGGAATGTTTTATGATGTCTCGTGCAACACGAGGGGCTCCATGAGGGAGCACTGGCAAGTTGCCGTAAGTCCATGCAGAAGAGTCGATGAAGATTCGAAGACTCCTGAATAGCAGCCAACGAGAAAGTGATACTGTGAAGATGATCTCACCGATTCGAATGCAGGTTCCCGGCCGGATATTGTGTCTGGCGATGGCTATGGTGATTTCCGGACAGGTATTGCCTGGGCGGACGTTGTTTGGACAGGAACAGGCCAAGCCCGCTCCGGCCATCAAGCTCGTGATCACTGCGGATCATCCCGACTCACACTATCGCGTGGGGGAAACGGCAACGTTCACCATTCAAGCCAGTCAGGGAGGAAAGCCACTGGAAGAGGGGGACGTCCTGTTCGCATTTTCCAAGGATGGCTGGCAACCCAATTCGTCACAGACAGTGAAAGTTCAGAACGGCAAAGCTCAGGCGAGCAGTCAACTTGATGAGCCCGGATTTCTGCTGTTGCGAGCCACATGCGGGAAGACGACCGCACTGGCGGGAGTGGCATTTGATCCGCAGGACTTGAAGCCGAGTCTCCCGGTTCCGAATGACTTCGAGCAGTTCTGGGAAAAACAGAAAGCAGAACTCGCCAAAATTCCTCTGAAATCCACACTCACTCCGGTTCAGGCTCCCGTCGAAGGAGTTGACGCATTTGACGTGCAGATTGACGGACTCGGAGGGCCTGTTTCCGGATACTTCGGTCGTCCCAAAGATGCGAAGCCGAAATCGCTCCCTGCAATTCTGTTTGTACATGGTGCCGGAGTTCGCAGTTCTTCTCTGGGAAACACCAGTTGGGCTGCTCGCGAAGAAGGAATGCTGGCTCTCGATATCAATGCTCACGGAATTCCGAACGGAAAGCCGAACGAGTTCTATACTGACCTGACCAATGGTGATCTGAAAGATTATCGCTATCGGGGACGCGAGGACAGGGAAAAGAGTTATTTCAAAGGGATGTTTTTACGCATGGTTCGCGCCATTGACTTCCTCACAAGTCAACCGGAATGGGACGGCAAAACGGTTATTGTTTACGGCAGCAGTCAAGGAGGCTATCAGGCAATTGCAGCAGCCGGAATCGACTCCCGTGTCACGCTGATCTGTGCCGGAGTTCCTGCAGGATGCGATCATACAGGGATTGTCGTGAATCGGATTAATGGTTGGCCGAAGCTGGTTCCCAACGATTCGTCGGGCAAACCCGATCCGGCAGTTCTGGAAGCGTCACGGTATTTCGATTGTGTGAACTTTGCCGCCAGAGCAAAGTGTAAAAGGGCAGTGGTGACCGTCGGCTTTATCGACACCACTTGTCCCCCAACAGGGATCTATGCGGCATTCAATGCGTTGCCTGTTTCAAAGGCCATTCACTTCGATGCTGGAGCAGGGCATAGAAATACCCCGGAAGCCTCGACGTTTATGCAAGAGGCCGTTCACAAGCATCTGGCCGAACAAAAATAGAGCAGTTTTCTCTATTTACCCCACGGTCATGTTTCCGCGATGAACCGCATTGGCTGTGGTACAAGATCATCACCTGCATTGATACCTCCTAAGCCCTGAGAACCCGCATTCAGACAACCTGAATGTCTGCCACTGCCACCACCAGTCGCAACCGAAATTTCACCCAGCACTGGTGGTGACTTATTCAGGGGCGACTGATTACTTGTTACTATCCGTCCGTATTTGGGAGAGCCGCTTACTCAACCGTAGGGGGTAAGACACCAGCCAATCACAATAAGTTCCCGCAATTCAAAGGCATTACACATAGGAAACTGATCGACGCTATTTTTTTTGCAGGCTTCCTGCTTCAGGTAAGTTCTCAACAAAGGGCGCCCCCGTGCGGCGAAGTTCGTCAAGTGTCTTCTGTCGCAATTCCCCGAGCAGTGGCTGCTGCTCGCGGTTTTGTACCAGATTGTGGAGTTCTTCGGGATCGTCTCTCAAACAATAGAGTTCTTCTGTCTCATCAGGAGCAAGCGTACGGATGTACTTGTAATCTCCTTCTCGCCACATCACATACCATGGGACTTGATTCCAGTAGCGTTTCGATCCGGTTGGAATGGTGGCGGTGTCCGATCCATAGCAGTCGCTCGTCTGTGCAAGCAGCGTCCCATATGGCCAGTCTTGTTCAGGGTTGGTCAGTAAAGGAGTCAAGTTGCGTCCGTGCATCGTCCAGGGAAGCTCAATCCCTGCAAGGTTGAAGAAGGTCGGGATCAGATCGATTCCTCCGACAGGGCTCTGGCACACTTTTCCTGAAGGAACGGACCCAGGCTGACGAATGATCAGCGGCGCAAGCAGATTGGCATCATAACCCGCCAGCTTTTGTGCAAAACCATGTTGTCCCCAGGCAAAACCCTGGTCGGACGTAAATACAACCAGCGTATTCTCCTTCTGCCCGGTCTCATCGAGCACCTGCATCAGTCGACCGACTGCTTCGTCGACGGCCATCACAGCCTGCTGATAGAGTCGGACACGCTCGGAGAGCTTCATCTGAGTCGAGTGCTTCCCGTTCGCGGACTTGAGCACCGGTTCCCCATCCGGACCAGGAACCCACCGATTGATCTTCTGCATCCAGTTGGGCTTTCCGAGGCGTGGCGGATAGATATCTTCCGGCACCGGAACTGTGATATCCGGATATGCATTGCGATGGCGTTCCGCCGGGAGATAGGGACCGTGAACAGCTCCATAGCATAACCATAAATACCAGGGCTTATTCTCCGCGCGATGTTCTCCGCGAATGAAATCTTCCGCCCATGCGGTATAGTTGTCAGTTGAATATCCCTTAACGAATTGAGGTTCTCCACCGTTGATTTCAATGAGTTGATCCGAGTAATAGTTGCTGGCGTTTTCCGGGTATCGTGGACGGTTCCAGACAGCCTGATAGTCCCAGTCACGCAGTGCTCCGGTATCGGCTCCGGTGTGCCATTTGCCGATTTGCGCAGTGGTATAACCATGCTTTCGAAACACCGACGGCCAGAACGGACATTGCTCTGGAATATAACTGCTGGCCGGGTAAGTTCCGCTCAAACGCATTGACTCAATGCCGTACTGATGTCGGCCGGTCAGCATCGCTGCCCGCGACGGCATGCACCACGTTCCGATATAGGGAGCGGCAAAGCGAATCCCTTCGCTGGCCAGTTTGTCGATATTCGGTGTCTCGACCCAACCCAATGCCTGCGGGTAGCAACTGACGGTGCGAATAGACTGGTCGTCGGTGTAGATGAACAGAATATTCGGTCTCGCCCCACTCAAGTCGTCGGCAGCTTCTAAGTCGCGAAGTGCTCCTGTCTGAACACACAGCATCGCTGTTGTAATAAAGAAGCAGATTAGGCAGGCTCGGTTTATCATGCACCCACTCGACAGGCTGAACATATTCGTGCCAGCCTAACAGAACAGACATATTGTTTATGGATAGGTTCTACTGCAATGATATTAACGATTCTTGCCCCGTTGATTTACCGTCGCTTTTTGCTGCTTGGGAACTTCCAGATTCATCGGCACCTTCGTGGAAACAAGCTCCATTTCCATGATGTACTGTGGAAACAGAACTATTCGCTGCTCTTCATCATCCACCCGGGGTGTTTCTTCAGGATAGCCGGAAATGCGAACGTTGTAAGGTCCCGCAATCGGGGCGTCCTCCGCCTTTGTTTTGAACTGGCCATTTCGAATAATTGCAAATCCGGTGGGAGCCATCTGCCCGGCTGACATCGTCGGTTCAAACCAGACGGAACCGAACGGAACCGGTTGACCGTCGTAACTCACCTGCCCGGAAAGAATGATCCGGTCAAGTTCATTCGTTTGTCCGCAGCCGATTAAAGCGGCAAAGCCCAGAGTCATCAGGACCGCAAGGGACAACATTCGCATCGGGAGAACCTCTGTAGAGTATCAAGAAGAAGAGCAATGATTAGTGAAAGCTTCCGACAGGCAATCCGTCGTCCCGAATTCCCAATGTCTGATAGATATTCAGATTGATGTTTTCATTCATAAAATGAACGGAACCATCCGCCATCAGGAAGTGACATCCACCAATATGCACGCTGCCAAATGTTCGCGTCATCACGGCCCAACGATGGTCTCCTTCCACGGCCTGTCGAACTTGACTATTAATAGATCTCTGCGCACCTGCCATGTTGCAGCCGATTCCAGCATTGGCATTATCTCCCCTTGCAGTCCCTCCCCAGGCGATGGCCGTTCCAGCAAGAATACCGGTGTAGTCTGGATTGCTTGGATGGCTATTGATGGATTGTTCTCCAATCAGAAAAACGTTGGTCGTTCCATCTGACAGGTGTTTCAAGTTGATTGCGGAATTCAGAAATAAAGAACCGGTATTAAAATTGGAATAACCACCATACTCACACTGTTCCGCTCCCCCTCCGGAAACACCGTAATAATGGTTGCCTGGATAACCTGCCCGCGACAATTCTGAAGAAGGGCACTGAAATTTGGGCATGGATCTTTGCAGATTCGGTCTGGTAGAAGGATTCGTCAGGTTTGTCGAAGCGGAATAAATGAAAGCTCCGCCCATATTGATCAGATTGTAAAGTGCAGATTCATCGATATACGGCAGAATCATCACAGTCCAGGGAGCCCCGTGTGTGGCAGGAGTCTCAGTCCTTCTATCTCCCGCCATGCAGTTGTTTGCGTGAAAACTTCGGACGACGTTTCCCGGAGGAAAAACGCTATGGGTATCGTGGTAGTTGTGTAACGCCAGACCGAGTTGCTTCAGATTATTTTTACACTGAGTCCGACGGGCCGCCTCACGGGCTTGTTGAACTGCGGGAAGCAGCAGAGCGACCAGAATGGCAATGATCGCGATGACAACCAGAAGCTCGATAAGGGTAAAGCCTCGAGAACTTGGGGTCTTCGATAGAGGGGCGTACATGGTCATAATTGCGCCTTCTTTTGGTGAATACCATAGAGAACAAAGACGTTGCGGGTCGAAAAACTCGCGATTTCTTAATGTTTTCCATTGTAGTGTCCCCAACAGATTTTCAAAACAGAATGTGTTTTCACTTTGCGACAGCAGCGGACACTAATCTCTCTTGTAAATCACAGGGATTGCGCATACTTGTCTCTGAGTTTCTCGAGAGAATTCTGATAAAATGCGTCAGGTGTTTCGCCATAGGTTTAATTCCCTTCAGTCATCTCTACCGTTATGTCGCCATCCAGTGATCCCAATTTTGCTTACCTTCCCGTGCCGGACACTCTTGTTCAACTGGGCCTGTACATTACCGGCGCAGGGAAAGCGGTCGTTCCTCCGGGTTCCTCTTATCCATTGGAGCAGCATCCTGATCTCTATCACTTTTCATGGACACGAGGGCGAGTGCTGCCGGAGTATCAGTTTCTGCTCATCAGTGAAGGTCGGGGAGAGTTTGAATCGGATCTCACAGAACGTCAGATCGTGCAACCGGGGACGGTCATGCTTCTCTTTCCCGATATTCGACACCGCTATCGTCCCCATAGAGAAACAGGCTGGACAGAGTACTGGCTCTCCGTCAACGGAGACCTGATTTTCGACTGGCAGGAACGCAACCTGATCAACCCTGAGCAGCCGCTGTGGCACCTGAAACATCCGGAGGAAACGATCGCTCAATACGAAGCGGTGATCGCTGCGGTCACCCGGGATCCATCGTCTGGTCCAACGATGAATGTGGCGCGGACATTGATGATTCTAGCGTCAATCATCGATCAACGGCTTCCGAACGAAACCGAAGAACGGGTGGCGGACGGAAAGTTCGATGCCCCGGTGAAAGCGGCTTTACATGAAATCTGGAACCACAGTCACCGTCGTATTTCCGTCGGAACCATCGCCGAGGGCTTGGAGGTTTCAAGACGCACTCTGGAACGACGTTTTCAGGAACAGGTCGGACACTCCGTTCTCACAGAACTGCTCAACTGCCGAATCGAACGTGCTCAACGTCTGCTGCGCGAGACCAGCATGTCAATCAAGAATGTCTCTTATGCATCCGGATTTGGTTCGGTTGTCAGCTTCTGTAAGTTGTTTCAACGCAAGCTACAGATGACTCCCAGTCGTTATCGGGAAGAGACTCAACGTTTTCAGCTCAATCCACGAAGACGATCAGGCAGAACACGATAACCGACATAGATAGACGTTCTATATGGCGTTCCCTTCAATCTCGCTATGGATCAAGTCTCTTCTTCGGTGCCAGTGTGACAGGCCCGAGGAGTCCTGATGGCATCAACTTCCAACGCGAAGCGTCGAAGGGTTTGTAATTATGGTCCACAATATTAATGTCGTGAAAGATCTTCCAATCGACCTTTCGTCGATCGAGATCACGAATCCGGTTCGTCGAGAGATTCGTGACTTCAATCTCGATCCGGTTACGACCCGGCTTGAGAAATTGCCCCACTGGTGATTGGAACGGAACGCTGTAGAGTGATGCCGCTTTCTGTCCATTGATAATGACACGAGCACTTTCCCGTACCTCTCCGAGATCAAGAATCCAGTCATCAGCCGGAGTTTCAGGAAGATCGAAATCCAGCGTATAGCGTGCTGTTCCGGCAAAACGTTTGCCTTCCCTGTTCTCAATTTCCGTCCAGGATTTCAGGCTGGGCATCGATATCTCTGAGGGAAGTTCAGGACCGCCGTCGACAAAGCACACGTTCCATGTTCCGGTGATGGTCAGTGTGGAATCATCAGTAGAAGTCAGTAGAGGCCATCGTGGACCTTCGACAGCTTTGTTCTGAAATGTTCTGATGATCCGGGTCTCTCCCGGCAGGAGCTGCAGGAAAATCTGATGTCCGTCACGGATCGTAGCGACTCCTGTGCGTGCCGACTGCGGGTCCATAATAACAGCACTTTTCAGTGGACTCCCCAAGGGGATCCAGTCGCTGACAGGCTTTCCACTCATGTTCGCAACAAAATAATGATGCCCATCAGCGTGGGTGCGTCGGACGAAATCAAGCCCCTGATCGACCATTAATTCCCGGTGGATTCCTACAGACTGTAATTTTTCCGACAAAGAATCCGAATTGACAACAAGTGAATCTCGATCGTTTAACAGTGTTCGTAGCTGACGGCGACGTTCCTCGTAGTTGAGGTAACCCGGCACATCTTCCGGCAAACCGTCGAGAAAGATGACTGCCTCCCCTTTCTCGACCCGCTCCAATAAGTTCTCCAGAGTTGCCAGCGGAATGTGTTTTGTCTGAGGGACGATGATGACTTTTTTCGATTTCGTAAGATGATCTTGCAACTGGCGGTCGGAGATAAAATCGAAGCCATAGCCATTCGCAATTAACTTTCTTGCGGCCTCTGCACATGGTGAGTTATTGAGCCAGCGGGGATTGTGGACTTTGAATTGTTGTTGCATGCCCTCAACATTGTGCCAGAGATCATAAATAGGCCAGTACAGAGCAATCTGATTATCAGGCTGGCCCGATTGCAGGATCGATTGGCAACGTGTGAGATAGGCGTTCAGTTCAGGGGCATCCCGCCAAATCGAATTACGAGGGTTATACTGCAACGAGGCATAGAAAACCCAGCCGGGCCATGGAGCATCCTGCGGACTGAAACAGGTACCATGCAGGAAAATATGATTGATTCCACACAAGAACAACTGATCGATTTCCGGTTTGACCTGTGACAAAGGAGTATGAAAATGGTTGCCGATCCAGGTGCAACTTTCTGACGCGACGAGTGGTCGCCCGGCAATGTGGGCGGCGGAAGATGCCATCCGATTGATCAGCGGTTGTGGAATATCTTTGTGACTCTGATTTGCATCGCGACGGATCCCTGGAATCTGGAACCGGCTGGAACCAAAGATTTCCGTTTCAGGAATCCCACTGGCAGCATAGAGATCCAGAAGATTAGAAGGAGATCCATGGGCCTGATTCCGTGCGGTGCGTCCTTTACTCTCAGCCCAGGCTTGCAGCGTCTGCATGTATTCCAGATGCAGATCTGAAAGGGTTTCACGGTAGTCGCTCTTGATTCGAGCGACCGTTTCAACATCCCCTTCGCCGAAGAGGGCCGGAAGATGATCAAGAAGATCGTATCCACGAAGTTTCCGAAAAACGTCAGGCAGGCTGCTGTGCCAGTTTCCCTGAAATTCAAAGGAATCATGAAAGATTGCACGGGGGAGGAGAACTTCATCTTCTTTGAATGCAGCGCCATAGCGTTTCAAATAGTTTGCCATCGCTTCAGCGGAATAAGGGTTAATCGCTTTTCCTTCTCCACCTGGTGCTGCGCGCTTCACAGTTCGTCCTGAGAATTTCCACGACAGGCGACCATCTTCATAAGACACGCTCGCATCGCAATCTGTATCAGAGACCATTGGTCCTCCGAACGGCCAACCGGTGCCGGGCGTCATGTCGACCCACATTCCCAGCCGCTCTCCTTCCCGGACCGCATGCGTCACCATCTCTTTCCATTCCGGCGAGAGATACTGGAGATAACGATCCTCGTAACCCTTCGCTCCATAAATGGGAACAATCGTGACACCTCCGACACCGGCTTTACGCAAGGTTTCCAGTTCACTTGTGATATTCTTCCTGTCGACGGCACTTCCCATCCACCACCAGAACGTCCCGGGACGGTTGACTGTGACTGGTTCCGGCCAGTCGAGATCGCCTGCGATTGCAATCTGTTCGCTGTAGAAAAGCAGGGAGATTACCACGCAACTGAGAGAGAACCCCCGAAGCAAACGACAATGTTTCGCTCGCGGATAGAAAATATCCATCAAACGATTTGTCTGATGCGGGGCACTAAATTTTCTCATGAGGGCGTTTCCGATCTGCGCTCTTTTCTCAGTAGCGAATATCATTCGTCGTTCAATAATATTTCATAATCACATCCAATTCGAGACGGCATTCAGAAGGATGTCTGTCTTAAATTTCAACTTCCGCAGCATCGACCGATATCCGTCCTCCCATCCACACCGGAGTGACAATGAACCAGACAATCGTTCCGGTCAGGGCGGCCCACCTCACAACATCAAGTCCAATCAGACCGGCAAAGGCCAGTAAACTGGGGACGATTGTAGCGGACAGGGAAAGAAGTGAGATGAGCTTTGCAAACCACATAGACCCGTCCCAGTTTTTATTTTAAGAGAAAAGATTGGGCTGATTGCAGGCAAACGGAATTTAATAACGATTGTACAACACTTATGATAATGTCGCCGATCGCTGAAAAAATCGACTGAAGAGCAGATAAAGCACGCCGCACGCGACCCAGGCCGGGATCACAGCATAGGCTGCAAAAAATCCTTTTGCAAAAATGAAGTAAAGTCCGACAAGAACCGGCAACACCCAGGCGATGAGGACTGCTGTGTTGAATTTTGAATTCGTATTGAAAGCATATTCTTCTACGAGTCCTGTTCTTCGAATCAGATAATAGTCGACGAAGATCACGGCTCCCATCGACCCGAGAATGGTTCCATACAATCCCACAAAGTCGAGGAGCCTGGCAGACAGGTTCGGAAACGCTCCCGCCAGTGTCGCGATGAGTCCCGCCAACACCGTCATCGTAAACCGTGACACTTTGGGGAACACTCCTTGAAATGCCAGACCGGCGCGATAAATCGTGGGGTTGGCCGTTGTCCATCCGGCAATGACGACACATATAATCCCGGTCCAGCCGATAGCATCCCATGCCAGAGCACCGGGGTTGGCCGAGTGATCCTGCTTCAGTTTGATTTGTGCCGCCAGCAGGAGACCCGCGGCGATCCAGGCCATGTAATGGCCAAAAAACATTCCGATGGAGGTCGCCCAACCGGCACGCGGGTTGCGTGCGAATCGAAAGATCGTCAGGTCCGCCATTCCAAAGTGCATGGCCCCATTACAAAGCCAGGCGAAGGCGACAATCTGCCAGAACGAAAAGAGTGTTTCTCCTTCATGGGATTGCACGAAGACGATCGCATCGTTCCAGAATTTTCCTTCCCAGAGCACCGGCAGACTCGTGGCCTCAAGTTGCACCAGAGACACAATTCCACACGTTGCAAAGATGGCAATCATCCAGGGGGCTGCGACATTTGCCACGCGAGCGACCATCTCATAACCCGCCGCCGCGACCAGAGTGATGAACACCCCCACGACAATCACCAGACAAGTGAAGGAGGGGGCGCCGAAACCAAAGATCGCTTTCGGAACCTCATAGTGGATATCGAAGGGAATTCCCACCGCACTTGCCGAGACAGTAACCATCGCTCCAGCAAGAAAGCAGAACAGAACCCCGTTCACAACGTTATAGAATTTCACCAGTGATCCGCCGGCGATTCTCTCCAGTTGATAATACAGTGTGAATCGTTTGGCGATGGCGATGGGGACAACCAGGTAACGCCAGGTCAAGACCGCAAGGATGTTTCCGAACAGAAGCCCCAGCATCAGGTCCTGCAGACTGGCACCGGCAGCGAGAAAGAGTGGCCCGATCATAAACTCCGTGCCGGCGGCATGCTCACTGGCAAACATCCCCCAGAATCTGCCGGAGCCGAGAAGTGCGTTGTCTGGAACCCGTTCACGTTCAAACTCACCCGTCGTACCATCCTGTTGGTCGCTCATGTTTTCTGATCTTCTTGCCAGAATGGTCGCGTATTCACCTGAAATGTTCATCGTTCTGCCGCGCGGCGTACAGCGTTTTCATCAGTGAGACTCGTGCTGCGAAGGCACACGGTAGTGCAAACTGCTCTAATTACGAAAGCTGAGGACAGAGGTCTCGTATCTTCGAATTTCTTTCATCCAGGCATGCCCCGGCGGAACATCTTTGAGCAGACAGTAATAATCCCAGACCGCACCAAATGGAAGTGTCTTGAGTTCTTCCAGCATCGCCAGACGGGCAGTGTAGTCACCGGACTCTTCGAACTCCCTGAGCATGTCAATCGGTTCCAGCAAAGCCATCAGTACCGCTTTGAGCAGACATCGAGTTCCGATGACCCAGGCTCCCACACGGTTAATGCTGGCATCGAAGAAATCCAGTCCCAGATGGGTCCGCGAGAGGAAATCTCCCCTGACCAGTTCCTGCGCAATCGCCAGAATCTGGTCGGTCAGCAGGACCACGTGATCGCTGTCCCATCGCACTCCCCGACTCACATGCAACAGGATTTCCGGCAGATAGGTCAGCACTGCCGAGAGCTTGTCCGAAATCACTTCCGTTGGATGAAAATGCCCCATATCCAGACACAGGAGCTTCTTTCGGGTCAATGCATAGCCCAGATAAAATTCATGCGAACCGGCGACATAACTTTCCGTCCCGATTCCGAATAACTTGCATTCGACGGCATCCAGATGGAACGCCGGATTCAGTTCCTCCCGGAAAATCTCATCCAGCGAATTCGCCAGCCGTTCGCGTGGTCCCTTGCGATCGATCGGCAGATCCTTCATCCCATCCGGAATCCAGACATTGGTTACACAGGGCGTGCCGAGTTGTCGTCCCATTTCGGCCCCGATCTTCCGACAGGCGATTCCGTGCTCGATCCAGAATCGCCGGATTCCTGGATCAAGGTGAGTTAACGTGAATCCTTCCGCTGCATTTTCATGGGCAAAGTAAGTGGGATTGAAATCGAGCGAAAGTCCCCGTTCCCGCGCCCAGTCAATCCATCCCTGAAAGTGGATCGGCTCAATCTCGTTGCGATCGACCTTCCGCTCACCGAATTCACCATAGATCGCATGCAGATTCACACGATGAGTTCCGGGGATCAGCGACTGTGCCAGATCGAGATCTGACCTCAGATCGTCTGCGGTGCGAGCGCGTCCGGGATACCGTCCCGTCACGGCCAGTCCGCCGCCGATTTCCTGATTGCGTCCTTCGAAACCTGCAACGTCATCCCCTTGCCAGCAATGCAGCGAAAGCGACACCGTAGCCATTCGCCTGAGTGCTGCGTTGACGTCCACTCCCAATTCGGAATAGACCTCTCTTGCGATTTCAAATGCCTGTTCGATTCGACTGACCGGGAGAGCAACAGCCACATTGTTGTTGAAGGAATTCAGCGTCGAAGTATGAATCATTGAATTTTGCCTGAAACAGCTTCTCTGGGATAACGCCATGCTCATGGACCACGAGTGATTTAGAGCCGCGAACAAAACCCCTCAAACCATGAAAATTCCCTTTCCGCGAGCGGATCGGGATCAGTTTTGTTAGGAGTTCTTAGTTTCCCTCGGGGGGTGTTTTATCTCGGTTGGAACTAGCTGGAACATGCCAGTTATGGAATGGATCCGGATGAGAGGGATCGAAGTCCGGAACGTCCAAACGAAGATGAGAAGCCAGATCTGGAAGATTTTGGAGAATTCCATGCACCACGCATCTGGCAAGTTCATAGCTTCCATATGCATTATGATGTGAACCATCCTGAAAAGCATGATCCAGATTCCGGCCAAGGGCACGGTAAAAACGAACACTCATCTCATTCAGATCGATTAAAGGAACCTGTTTCTCCCGGGCGACGTCTCGGACGGTCTGAGGGTATCTTCCTAAAGTGTCTTGACGAACCCCGGCCTTTCGTTCCATCGAAGTGATAAGGACCGGAAAGCCGTGGAGTGCTCGCGTGTCGTCGACAATTTTCTTGAGGTTGGATTTGAAAGTCTCCATGGCATCTTGCTTCCGATCTTTCATGTCGTTATGACCGAACTGCACGAACAGATAGTCTCCGGGACGCATCGATTCAAAGACTTTTTGTACCCGACTCGCGTGTAGCGCCCCCTTCAGCGATTCTCCCGACTCCGCGTGGTTTGCTACTGCGATTCCGGCTTCAAAGAATCGTGGCAGCATCTGTCCCCAACTGTTCCACGGCTCATAAGGCTGATCGGTCACCGTGGAGTCTCCGAGCAGGAAGATCGTCACTGATTGAGCTGCCGGAATGATTTCCATCTCACGGATCGCGGGACGTTCTCCGTTAAACTCAATCGTCAGCTTTTCGTCCCAGTGCAGCACATTCTCTTCGCGAGGCTTCAGGACAACTTTGCTACCCTCCTGGAGTGCGGGGCTGCGGACATTAACAGTAAAAGAAAATGTCTTGAATTCTCCCGGAATCGTGGTGACCCGTTCCAGCATTAATCGTCGTGATTCTGCTTTTACAGTATTATTTGAAGCGAACTTATCATCACCAAACGTAATTACAACGTCATAATTTCCTTCCGGCAGTCGAACCGAAAAGTAAAATGGAGAAACTTCGCTTACAGATTTTCGTTGCAGGGAATTGTCAGACTCCCGATTCCCGGAAGCAGGCCTGGTGCCGAGATCGAACCCATAACCAACCTGAGGGTTGTAACTCATCTCTGGAGTGACGTTGATCCAGTCAGGCCGGATTGCCTCCGTTCCAAAATCAAACTTCCATGATTTCGCAGAAGAATTGATATTTGAAGTGGCAATACTGAAGCCGGATTCCGGATGCTGAGCCACTGCGATCTCGATATAGCAGAAGACCGGCCCCCACAATACCGCCGACATGCCCCAAAATGACTTCCAAAGGATTTGCCGTTTGTACATGGTATGCTCTTGATTAAACCTGATCTTCTTAGAGCCGCGAACAAAACCTCTCAAACGATGAGAATTTCCTTTCCGCGAGCGGATCGGTGTCAGTTTTGTTAGGCGTTCTTAGCCCTCTGATGCTTGTCGCCCAGTTGAATCCTGATAGCTTGCGAGAGTGTATTCACCAATACCATGACCGTTTTACTGATAAGACGTGAGGAAACACTTCCCCCCAACTCGTCGATACACCTTTGCTGAATGCAGGCAATTCCCCAGGAAGAGTGAACACAACGAAGTTGCAGGCATGGAAGAGCCAGAGCATTTCATTATAGAGATGCGAGTTTGTTTTACTGCAAAATTGGATTGTCATTTTGCGGCAGGGAGTGTCATTGCCCCTGTATGGAAATCGCTGGGAGTCCGGTAGCAATCCCTTTTTTTCTCTTGCGTAAAGTGTTCATATTGCGCCAGCCTGTAATGTCCGGAAAGATCGACGATGCTGAAGATCCTTTGGAAACTTCTTGGGGAGGAAGCAGTGTTCGATTTCGCGATATTACGGACGGCATGAGTAATACGGTCGTGATCGGAGAGCGAGATTATGAGTGTTTGGCGGGTATTGGGCTGGTGTTGACAATATCTTGACTGCCATTTCGTTTTCAGGTTGCGGTCGACATGACGGTCCTGAACTGGGTCAAGTAAAAGGGACAGTGTTGTTAGACGGGCAGCCCCTTTCGCATGCACTTCTCATCTTTCAGCCGCAGGGGGGGAGTGGATCGTATTCCGTCGGGATCACTGATTCCAAGGGGGCGTACCGGCTGGAATACACGCGCAGTCAGAAAGGAGCCCTGGTCGGCTCGCATGAAGTGTCTATCAGCACCGCAATCGAATCTTCCACCGATCTGGATACGAAAGAAAACCCAAAAATGGCGAAGGAACGAATTCCTCCTCAATACAATAAAAAGACGGAACTCATTCGAGAAGTGAAAGAAGAATCGAATACTCTCGACTTCCAGTTAGAATCCGAAGGTTTTGCACCAAAGTGAATACAGTACCATAAGCAAGCAGGCAACCTTATATCACCGGATAATACATTCTGACCTGGAGTGAACATGAATCGATTTGACCGGCGTTTCTTCCTGCAGGCGTCGATGGCAGGGCTTGTCTCCCTTTCACCGCTGGCGCAAAGACAGTTTCTTCAGGCAGAAGAAAAACCGATTCTCCCGGTGGCCTATGCCTCTATTCGCATGGAGGCCACTTACATGGTCATGGGAGAATCGGCCGGAATCGCTGCGGTCTTGGCGTTGGAGCAGACAACCACCGTACAGGATCTCGACCGGAACGAACTCACGGCCCGTTTGAAAAAGCATGGTCAGATTCTTGCCTGGGATGGAGAGCAACGGCGCTATGGAACCCTTTACAGTTCGAACGTCTTTGATCCACAACGGGAACTCACCACGCGCTGGCAAACGCATCCTGATGAATATTCCCGCTATCCGGTTCAGGAATTGTACCGTCACGGCAGTCCCCGTCCCTGATAATGATATCCCGAAACAGGCTTTCCGGATATAAAGGTTCTAACATAAGAACCGTTGTCGTTTGACAGTGATCCTACATCGATGAAAACAATCGCTCTCTTTTTACTGTTGACGACTTCTCTGGCTGCTGCCGAGATGCAAGTTCATCGTGACATCCCTTACTCGGATTCGATGCACGAACTGCACAGACTGGATATCTATGCTCCAATTGAGGGCAAGGATCACCCGGTTCTCATCTGGATTCATGGCGGCGGCTGGCGACAGGGGGACAAGACCGGTGTGCAGCGGAAATCAAAAACATTCGTAGATCGAGGCTTCGTGTTTGTGTCGGTCAATTTCCGACTTCGCCCGGAGGCGACCGTCAAGGAGATGACCGGTGACATCGCCAAGGCGATCAAATGGATACGGACGAATGCGGAACGTTACGGAGGTTCCGCGGAAAATCTCTTCGTGGCCGGAGCTTCCTCCGGAGCGCATCTCGCAGCCCTAGTCTGTACCGACGAGCGATTTCTTGAGGGAGAAGGGATATCATTATCCCACATTAAAGGATGTATTCCAGTGGACGTGTCGGTCTATGACATCCCCAAACGCTTGCGTGAAGGAGGATCGGTACCGCCGGGGACCTTCACTGCGATCTTTGGGGAATCCGAGGAATCCCAACGAGACCTGTCACCGGTTCATCACGTAGGAAAGGAAAAAGGAATTGCCTCATTCCTGATTCTGCACGTCGCGGACAGGCCGGAAACTCGGGCACAGTCAGAATGGTTTGCCGAGACGTTGAGAAAGGCCGGTGTCTCCGCCACGGTCATCGCCGCCGAAGGAAAAAACCATGGAACAATCAGTTCCGATCTCGGACTCCCCGACGACAAGCCGACTAATGCCATCTTCGAGTTTCTGACTATGGTTCTTGAGTCCCCTGAGAAGTCGAGATAGCATGACGACCATCACCATTCATTCCGCGTTGCTGACGATCTGCCTGTTCGTCTTGTCGGGATCTGGGAGCTTGCTCTTCGCCGCACCATCAGGCTTCCCCGCACCTCGCATTACCTAAGAATCGGAGCATTATCTCGATTTCGCCGACCGACATCTCAAGTAACCCATCACTGGTGGGGAATCACCATGGTCGATCAATGCTGCAGCGACGACTCCATACGGTGATATTCCCGGATGAGAATGGAAGTGGTGTTCTGATCGTGTGGTGATCGTCCCCTCCTGACCCATCTTTATTTGGCAATGGCGTTTGCGTGATGTAGAATCAGGTCATTCTCGCACGACGGATCACAAGGATAACGCGGCGACGCTCTGGAAATCGGTCGTGCAACTGGAACCGAAGGACGAACTGGCAGCCGAGCTGGTCAAAATGGATTTGTCGGCTCCGGATGACTCGCAGAAGAGTGCGGAGACTCCGCCTCCGATTTCATGTTGTCAGACCATTGTTTAGCCATGCACCCTGTGTGAATTCTTCAGATGCCGATTGCCGACTTGCTGAAACTGTTCCGTGTGAAACCTGGGAAGACGGTTCGCCTGTCGGATTTCGATCCCGGCTGGGCGCAAACCGATCAACTTGCCGACCTGGGAAAAAAGAAAGTCCGCGAGCGTGCGGAAGACCTGCTGGCGGATTGTCTGAACGAACTCAAAGAGGCACAGGAACTGCTTTATGCCGATAACCGCCATGCCCTGTTGATCATCCTTCAGGCAATGGATGCGGCGGGAAAAGACGGCACAATCAAGCATGTGATGTCGGGAGTCAACCCGCAGGGCTGCCAGGTTTCCTCGTTCAAAATTCCCTCGGCGGAGGAACTGGATCACACGTTTCTGTGGCGATATACCGCGAGGCTTCCCGAACGAGGCTGCATCGGCATCTTCAATCGTTCGTACTACGAAGAGGTTCTGGTCGTGCGCGTGCATCCCGAAACGCTCGAACGCCAGAACCTGCCGCCAGGGAAGCGAGGGAAATCGTTCTGGAACGCCCGTTATGACGACATCAATGCCCTGGAACAGCATCTGGTCCGCAATGGGACGACCGTGCTCAAGTTCTTTTTGAACATCTCCAGGGAAGAGCAGCGGCGGCGATTTCTGGACCGGCTGAACGATCCTGACAAACATTGGAAGTTTTCTCCCGCCGATCTCCATGAACGCGGATACTGGGACGACTACATCGATGCCTATGAACGAATGCTGTCCGCCACCAGCACCGATCATGCCCCCTGGTACGTGATCCCCGCCGACAACAAATGGGTGACCCGTGCCTCGATCGCTTATCTCATCGCCAGCACGATCAGGTCGCTTGATCTCGCGTTTCCTTCACTGACAGCCGAGCGGAAACAACTCATGGAGGATGCCCGACGTCAACTGGCGGACGAAGGTCAGTGACTCTCAAGTTCTGTTTTTTCTTGTCACTCAGCTCGGATTGAGCGGCGACAGCGAGGTCTCTTTTTTGTGCGTGGAGCGCCGATGATCCAGACGATGGCGGAGCCTGCGGACATGGGCCAGCAGGACATGACCGGGAAATGGAGCATGCGGATTGTTTGCCGTTTGCTGAAAAAGATCCGTTTCGAGTCGGTCGATCAGATGGACGAGTTCTTCGTCGCCGGACTGCGCAGCCCATGAGGTGATCAGGACCGGCTCGGAAGACGTTCGGCGATGATCGAGCCATGTGGTCAATGCGGCGAGAATGCGCCGCCGATCGTTTGTGCGACAAGCAGCTTTCAGAGAGGTGAAGAGCGCTGCTTCCTCGTCGATCCTCTCAGGCTGCCGACGCAGGAAGAGCATCATTGCTACGGCAGCCGCTCCGAAGATTGCCGCGAGACCCGTTGTCCAGATCCAAGGTGAATTTTGAATGTCGGATGACGTGCTCTTCGCTGTCTTCTCCGAATGAACGGGAGCGTCGACAGAAATCGTTCGCGATTCAATCGTTTCTCTTTTCAGAGCGTTCTCATCCAGTTTCCACCACGCGAGCGAGAAGCCGAGCAACGTATAGGTTCCCGACTGCTCGAAGACATAGGTCACGCTTTCAACACGCTCTCCCGTCAATGATCCCCGATTGCTGATATCCGTCACAGAGGGGGGCTTGGGATAGACGCCAACTCCTGCAATCGGTTCGAACGTCAGCGGCGGGAACTCCATGCCGGGAATGTCGTCTGCTTTCAGAGTGATGGTGCGGGTCACTGCGTCCCCTACCTTGACCGAACGGACGTCCGGTGACCACGATTCCTGCCAGATCAATCGTTTGGTACTGATCAGCGTTCGGAGTCCTTCCGCACCTGGTGGAAATTGGGCGGTGAATGTGAGCGGATCGGTCTTCACCGTGAACGGCGTGACCGGCTTGCCGTAACCGGAGGAGGATGCAAACCGGACAGGAAACGACGGCACTGTAAACTCTCCGGCACGCTGCGGAAACAGGGCGAACTCATGCCTCTGGGTGACGTAAGTCAACTCGTTGATCGTCTCGTTGCCGATTGTCGGCGGGCCTGACAGCTTCAGGACGATCAGTCCCGAAATTTCCGGAAGATCGAATGTGGGGACTCCATTGATCGAGAAGCCGGGGGCGAAAATCTTGATCGACAGCGGGACGCGCTGGCCGACCCACAGGTCTCCTTCGGCGCTCAGCGTCGCTTCCACTTTGCCGACGGGATCGGCGCCGAGAACTGACGAGACCATCGCGAAGATCAATAGTGTCGCATACAGGAGTTTCATGGCGTCTTCTCCTGTCGATGCAGCTGATAGGAGAAACGGGCTTTGAGAAAGTCGGCGGGCTTTGTCTGAACGCGCCGCAGCCAGAGCGTCCTCAACTCTTCGTCGCTGAGCGGTGGTCCTCCCGCGATTTCCACGGTGTCTCCCTTATCATGTCGCGGCCGATCGTCGAAGACGATGGAGTCTGCTTTCACTTCGCCGCCGGTTCCTTCTTCAGTATTTCCGGATTTGACGATCCGATCCTTGCGGGCCTGGGCCAGGGTACGGTTGTCTTCGGCTTCCTTCCAGTTCGGACGCAACTGCAAGGCGCGGTCGTAGCTGCGAATTGCTTCATCGTACTTGCCGAGCATCACCAGCGCATTCCCCCGGTCATAAGCGCCGTCGGCCGACCCGTCACGGGCGAATGCTCTCTCCGCATCCTTGAAATTGCCGGCGCGGTACAGGGCCGTTCCCTGACGGAGCGGATCGGCATAGAGTTTCGCCGCCTCGTCAAATTTCTCTGCCCGAAACAACCGTTCGGCCTGCTGGTCCGGCGTCAGCCATTGATCGATTCTCCACGGTCGCCACAGCAGGACTGCGGTGATGAGAAGGCAGAAGATGACGAAACGAGAAATCGGGGTCATGCGGATTCCCCCCAGAGCGTTCCGCGAATGACCCAGCCACGCCGGAACCAGAACAGGATGATCAGTGCCATGACCGGTACGAGAAAATATCCCGCATCCTGCCAGCGCTCTCCGCCGGAACCGACTGGAACAGCCGAAAAGATCGTGCGCCGCAACAACCGTTTCACGTCTGAGTCATCCGGAGTCAGTGGAATGACTTCCGCACCGATGGTTCCGGCAGCCTGCTTCACACTCGCAAACTCCGCTCCCGCCGTTTCCGGAACCAGCAGACTGATTGGCGGCAGGTTCGGGCCGATTTTCTGCAGAGCGGACTGCTGCTCTGGACTGATGCTGTCGGCAATCCACAACAGCCAGCCGCGCTCACCCGACTTTTTGAGGAGGTCGCTCGCCATCGTCAGCGCCTCGTCGGCCGCGTCCCCTTCGCGTGGAAAGATCTCCGGACTGAGTTCGGCGGCAAAGTTGTTGATGATCTCCGCATCCGTCGTCAGCGGGAGAACGCGATGTGCCGACCCCGCATAAGCCACAAGTGCCGTCTTCGCGCCGGGACGCTGCTGGAGCAAATCACGAATCTTCTGCACACAGCGGGCCAGACGAGTCGGCTGGACATCCTCGGTCAACATTGACGGGGCCACCTTGAGTACGATCACGACTGCGGCGGCGTCATCGGCGAACGGAGACGGTTCCCGTTGCCATGTCGGTCCTGCCAGCGCGATGGCACCGAGAATCCATCCCGGCAGCAGCAGATGAACCGGGCGAACCCGATGATGCTCCCCTTTGCCGACGATCAGATGGGAAAGCAATTTGTCGGAGATGATTCCCCGCCAGGAACGACGGTCGTCAGTGGCTCTCCACAGTCGCCAGGCGATCAGAACTGCCGGGATGAGAACCAGCAACCAGAGCGGACGCAGGAAATGAAACTCGCTCATTCCACTGTCCCTCCTCCGCCGAGACAAAACGGCACCATGCTCAGGATCAGCCCCACACCGAGCGGCCAATGGAACAGGTCGGTCTTGGGGTGAGACGTGATCGTCTTCGCCTGATGCGTTTTCAACTGGTCGACCCGTTCGTAGAACTTCGACAGTTCCTGCTGGTTGTTGGCATGGGCGTAGACACCTCCGGTCGTCTGGGCCACGGCGGCGAGCGTTTTTTCGTCCAGCGCTTCCTCACCGGCTGCCTTCGGATCGCCGACAGCGACCGTGTGAATAGTGATCTGCTTGTCGCGGGCGACTTCGGCCGCTTTTTGCGGCGGAACTTCGCTGCCGGTATCGTTGCCGTCGGTCAGCACGATCAGTGTCCGTTCAGGGGCATCGCTGCGCTCGAAGACGGTAATGGCCAGTCCGATGGCATCCCCCAGGGCCGTCTTTGGTCCCGCCATGCGCGGCTCGGTCTCGGCCAGGAGTTCCTTGCAGACCTCCAGATCCTGCGTGAACGGTGCCTGCACGAATGGAGCATTGCCGAACACGATTAACCCGACACGGCTGCCGGTCTGACGGGCCAGAAACTCATCCAGCACCTGTTTCACCGCCGTAAGACGATCGACCGTTTTCCCTTGCCGGTTGGTGAAATCTTTGGTTTCCATTGACCCGGACAGGTCCACCGCCAGCAGCAGATCACGGACGGGAATCGTCTTCGTGAGCGGCGCTTCGACTCGCTGTGGTCGGGCCAGAGCGAGAACGACGCAGAACCACACACTCCACAGCACTCCCAGTCTGAACCATTGGCGGCGCACCACCACCGCCCCCTCGACAGGTTTCTGGCCGCTCAGCCGTCCCAGTTTCTCCAGAAACGGAACCCGCAGGGCGTCCCGTGAATCGCGGTATTCCGGCAGAAGCAGCAGTACCGCCAGCGGAAGCGGCAGCAGGAGGAACAGCCAGGGATGAGCCAACGTCAACATGAGCGCTCCACGTCATGATGACGAATCCAGTTCTCAGCGGCTGTCAGGACAGCGCGAACGTCCGTCTGAGGTTGATGGGGCAGCCAGGCCGCTTCCCCCAGCACGCGGCCCGCACCAGTGACGAAGTCCTTTCCTTCCGCCGTTCGATCGAGAAATTCCAGCCAGGCCGATCCACTCAACGCAGCAACCTCCTCTCGCGGCCAGACGGACAAAGCGACCCGTTTCAGAAGTTCGTCCAGTTGCAGCAGACTGGAAGCGTCCACCGGCAGTGTGTTCAGCAATCTCAAGGCTTCGCGACGATAGGCGTTCCTCCGCCACAAGATGACGAATCTCCACGACGACCAGATCAACAGGACCAGTAACGCCGCTGCTGCAACGTACAAGCCCGGTGCCGGAGGCCACCACGAAACCGGAGGCGGCGTCACGAGGTCGTGCAGCCGGGAGAGATTGGCGGGATCGGACGCTGCATCATTCATGACCTCCTCCTCCCCGGGCGACCGCCCAGTTGCCGCGAGACCTGAGTCACGATGTCCTGCTCCGTATCGAGCATCAGGAGCGGAACCTGCCGCGTGAGCAGAAACCGTTTCGCCTGGGCGAGACGGGACTGGAAGTCCTCTTGAAACTGCTGCCGCAGATCGGTCATCCGAGACGAGACTTCCAGTTGGACGCGGCCGTCGGAGACGATCGCCCGGGAAGGGGCCGTGAAATCCGCTTCCAGCGGATCGAACACAAAGGCCACCAGCACATCATTATGCTGAGAAATTTCCGTCGCGAGCCGTCTGGTCTCCTCGTCGGCTCCGTGGGCATCGGTGATCAGGACGACCAGAAAATCGTGTGTCGCCAAGTCGCGAGTCTGGCGGAGCGCCGCATTCAACCGGCCCGGCTCTGATGGCGGGGCATCGGCATGGAGCGACTGGTTCCGAATGACCAATGTCTTGAGGATCTCCACAACCGTCGCCCGGCTGCGGTGCGGACGGATCACGGACTGTTCCGTATCGCCGAACACCACGGCTCCGACACGGTCTTTGACGGCCAGCGTCCGCCAGGCAGCGACCGCCGCCGCTTCCGCAGCCACGACCGATTTCAATTTCGAACGGCTTCCGAAGAACATGCTCATCCGCTGATCGACAACCAGCAGCACCGGACGTTCGCGTTCCTCGGTAAAGACGCGGGAATGTATCTTGCGCGTGCGTGCGGTCACTTTCCAGTCGATCGTTCTGGGATCATCTCCCGGAAGATAGCGCCGCAACTCCTCAAAATTCAGCCCGCGTCCCCGCAAACGGGAAGCATGCTGTCCCGCCAACAGACTCTGAACAGGCTGCCGAGGGAGGAAAGTAAACCCATGCGCCCGTGACTGCAGGGCGATCAGTCCTGGCAGATCGACAGAGACACCGGAATGAGGGGCGGTAGAACTCATGACGGGCTCCTGTTCAGGCCACAGCGACTTGCTTCAACAGTTCATTGACAACCTGATCGGCCGTCACCCCCTCTGCCTGTGCATCATAGGTGAGCATGATGCGGTGCCGGAGGCATTCCAGCGCCACGGCCCGCACGTTGTCCGGAGTGGCGTGGTCCTGCCCATTCAGCCACGCATGTGCCCGGCAGCAGCGATCGAGCGCCAGCGTCCCGCGCGGACTGGCGCCGATCTGAATCCACTTCTTGAGATTCTCTCCCAGTTTCTCCGGTCGGCGCGTTCCGGCAATCAGGGCGACAAGGTACTTTTCCAGTGCTTCGGAAACAAAGACCTTTGAAACCTCTGCCCGCGCATCCATGACGGATTGCTGCTGGATCTTATTGGAGGTCTCGGATTTTGCTGTCCCGGCTTCTTCTCCACGGACCAGATGCAGAATTTCCACTTCGCTGGAATCGTCGGGATAGTCGATGACGACCTTCATCAGGAACCGGTCCATCTGCGCTTCCGGGAGAGGGTAGGTTCCCTCCTGCTCAATGGGATTCTGTGTGGCCATGACCAGAAACAATTCGGGAAGCGGGTGCGTCGTCCCGCTGACGGTGACCTGTCGTTCCTCCATCGCTTCCAGCAGAGCGGCCTGAGCTTTGGCGGGAGCGCGGTTGATTTCATCCGCGAGAATCAGGTTGCCGAAGATGGGGCCAGGCTGAAATTTGAAGGTCCCTTCCCCCATGTCGCCATAATAGACTTCTGTTCCAGTGATATCGGCCGGCAGCAGATCGGGGGTGAACTGGATGCGCCGAAACTCGGACTCCAGACAACTCGCCAGAGTCTTGATGGTCCGCGTCTTCGCCAGTCCGGGAAGTCCTTCCATCAGCACATGGCCATTCGCCAGAAGCGCAATG